>Ga0070754_10001890_pt1 | contig 16030 bp, 16 predicted proteins | sample VirMetDEL_Sep_01_FD_75181 | JGI IMG/M metagenome (GOLD analysis project Ga0070754, IMG submission 75181) | Aqueous microbial communities from the Delaware River and Bay under freshwater to marine salinity gradient to study organic matter... | ecosystem: Environmental > Aquatic > Marine >... | reverse complement strand
GCGCTATCGCTCGATCTGACAAGACCCACCTGTCCACCTGCTCTTTTCAAAGATGGAGACGCGCATTGGCAGAAACCGAACTTGAACGGGCCGAGAAACGCTACGCCCAGGCCAAGGCCCGTCTTCAGGCACTGAAGAACCGGGAAAGTACCAGACAGCGCAAACTCGACACGCGGCGCAAGGTGATCCTGGGCGGTGCGCTCCTTGATCTGGCGGAACGGGATTCCGGGGCTGCCGCGATACTCGACCGGCTGATCCGCAACCTGCCCCGCGAACAGGATCGCAAGGTCTTCGCGGACTGGACGGCTCCTACCGAGTCGCCCTCCTCTGCCCCGCCCAGCTCTGATCCGGAAACACCGTCCTGATGCGGAGCGTGATGCACGTCTTCGGGGGGCTGTTCCGGTTCTTCGGTCGGCTGATATTCACGCCCATCCTGTTGGGCTGGATGATCGGCGCTGTCCTGTTCGGCGGGATGCTCGGTGCGCTCGTGGCGACGCCGTTCGTCTTTGCCTTCTTTGACCAGCCGCCCGGCGAAAGCGCGTGGCAGTGGCTGGTCTTCGGTCCCTTCATGCTCATTGGCGCTGTCTTCGGGTTCCAGTATTGGCGCATGGCCTCCGGCGCGGACGCCTTCTTCGGACTGACCGGCGACAGCCACGGCTCAGCCCGCTTTGCCAACCGCAAGGAGCTGAAAAAGCTCCAGCGGGAAGACGGCCTTCTGATCGGGCGCAACCCGCACACCGGACTGCTGCTGCGCTATGATGGTCCGGCCCACCTGATCACTCTCGCGCCAACACGGGCCGGGAAAGGTGTCGGCACCGTCATCCCGAACTTGCTGGCGGCGGAACGCTCGGTCCTGGTCATCGACCCCAAGGGCGAAAATGCCCGGATCGCCGGGGAAGCCCGGCGGCGGTTCGGAACGGTCCATGTCCTCGATCCGTTTGAGGTCTCGGGGATGCCTTCTGCTGCCTACAACCCACTCGACCGGCTGACACCGGACAGCCTCGATCTGGGCGAGGATGCGGCCTCCCTGACAGAGGCGCTGGTCATGGACCCGCCGGGACAGGTCACGGAAGCGCACTGGAACGAGGAGGCCAAGGCCATCCTCGGCGGTCTGATCATGTTCTGCGTCTGCCACGAGGACCGCAACCGCCGGACGCTTGCCACCGTCCGGGAATATCTCACCCTGCCCCCGGAAAAGCTGCGCGCGCTGCTGGAGCTGATGCAGGACAGCGATGCGGCGGGCGGGCTGATTGCCCGCGCCGCCAACCGCTTCCTCGGCAAGGCGGATCGCGAAGCCGCCTCGGTGCTATCCAACGCACAACGCCACACGCACTTTCTGGACAGCCCGCGCATCGCCAAAGTCCTGTCGCGGTCGGATTTCGACTTCTCCGACCTGCGCCACCGGATCACTTCGGTGTTTCTGGTGCTGCCCCCCAACCGGATGGACGGCTACAGCCGCTGGCTGCGCCTTCTGGTGTCTCAGGCCCTTCAGGACATTGCACGGGACGCTGAGGCGTCAGTAAGACCCCTGAGTGCCCCTGCTGGCGCTCAAGGGGGCATACAGCGCCTCAGGACGCCCACGCTGTTCCTCCTGGACGAGTTTGCCGCCTTGGGTCGCTTGGAGGCCGTGGAGCGCGCCATGGGGCTGATGGCGGGTTATGGCCTCCAGCTCTGGCCCATCCTGCAGGACATGAGCCAGCTCAAGGACCTCTACGGCGCACGTGCGGGCACATTCATTGCCAATGCCGGGGTGCAGCAGGTCTTCGGGGTCAATGATTTCGAGACGGCCAAGTGGCTGAGCCAGATGATGGGCCAAGAAACTGCCGGATTTCAGACCGACAGCTTCAAGCCCGGTGACGGCCCTAGCTTCAGCAATAACCTCACAGGCCGCGATCTGCTCACCCCCGATGAAATCATGCAGCTCCGCCCGGAAAACCAGCTTCTGCGTGTGCAGGGGCAAGCCACCGCCGTCGCGCAAAAGCTGCGCTACTATGCCGATCCCGAGTTCAAGGGACTGTTCGTCCCGCAGGACCAGTAATCCGAAGGACGCCTCACGATGCCAGACCAATCCGACCTCCCTGCCCTCTCCGACAATGACTTGCGCGAAACGCTCGATCTCATGGCAACGGCTGTCGCCAGCATGTCCGACAGGATCGACGATCTGACCGCCGTGGCGGATAAGCAGATCAAGGTTGCGACGGAAGCGCGGATCGCGGCCTTCGCCGCACGGGACCAAACCAATCCGAAAAAATACGGGGATCTGCTGGGCCAGACCCTCGACAGCCACCTGGGCGCAACCGCTGACGCGATGACAGAGATTGTCCGACGCCTTGGCGTCCAGACGGACAAGACCATCGGGGCCTTGGCCAAATCGGAAGATGACAGGTCGACAGCCTATCGAGCGGTGTTCGAGCGGGAACAGAAAGCGGATCGTCTCAAAAGCCGCCTGCCCTGGTTTGGTCTGGGTGCATTGGTTTTGGCCCTGATGCTGACGGTGACGCTTCCTCGTTTCTTAGCCAGCAACGCGTCCACATGCGCTGTCCTCGGGGCATCCTGGACCACGACAACCACGGGTGTTGATGCCTGCGTGTTCTACCGGCGGTAATGTGTGAATCGCTGTCGTTGGCCGTCTCAGCATTCATGTTGGGTGTTTGAATCTGCAATTGAAATGCCGAACAATTTCATAGTGTTAAATATGTGTTATATAGTGTGTTACGCTGTGGATAAGTGCTCTTAGAGCGTTGAATCTGTTGTGCTTTCAAAATCAGCCCGTGTGCAGAGTCACGATAAAGCGTGTGTAAAGACACGAAAGAACGTGTGTAAAGACACGAAAGAATCTGGCGTGTGTGAAATCACGATAGACCTTGACCTCGTGTGTGAAATCACGAAACATAGGTCATGGTGTGTGAAATCACGACAGACGGCGACCGTTCTCCCTTGCTGCCAGATAGGCAGGAACAAGGTGATTTTTTTGTATGCGATATCTTTGATGCCGCTCCCAAGGGAGACATGGCCTCGATGGCGCATCCAATCTTTTCGCTTTCGACAAAACCAGACCATCGAGTGCGGCGTTACGAAGATGGGACGGGGCGCAACTACCTCGAAGTGAAGCCATCTTCGGACGGTCTCGCAACGATACACGACCGCGACGTACTCATCTACTGCATCAGCCAAATCATGGCAGCTATCAACAAGGGTCAGAAGGTTTCGAAGATTGTCCGCTTGAAGGCGTTCGACCTTCTGAAAGCAACGAACCGGCCATCGGACGGGCGCGGTTATAGCGGCCTTCGAAGCGCCCTCGCCCGGCTTCAAGGGACACAGATTGAGACGAACATCGTGACCGGCGATGTGGAGCAGCTGGATATTTTCAGCATCATCGACCGTGCTCGTATCGTGCGTGAAACCCGTGATGGTCGGATGCAGGAAATCGAAGTGCAACTATCGGATTGGGTGTTCAACGCGATCCAAGCGCATGAGGTGCTTACACTCCACCGCAATTATTTCCGACTGCGCAAGCCTTTAGAGCGGCGCATTTACGAAATTGCCCGCAAACACTGTGGTTCGAAGAAAGAATGGAAAATCAGCCTTTCGGCTCTGCAAGACAAGTGTGGCTCGGCTTCAACCTCGCGCGAGTTTAAAAGGCTTGTTGGTAATATCGTCGCTCAAGACGAGGCGCATAATCACATGCCGGATTATGCGGTGCGGCTAGACGGCAAGATGGTCGTATTTGTGAACCGTCACGCGGAAAAGCCGCCAGCCGTGGCCGCACCATCTGGGGCGATCCGTTTGCACCCTGACGTGTACCAGGAGGCTCGTAAGGTTGCGCCGGGATGGGACATCTACACGCTAGAGCAAGAATGGCGGGAATGGATGGCTGATGGTGGCCTAGATGCGCCGGCCAACCCGGACAAGGCGTTCCTTGGGTTTTGCCGCAAAGTTTTCGAAAAAAGAGGCAAACCTTAGGCTCATGCTTCTGCGGCTTCTGCAGGCACCTGATCCTCCAGAATAATACCTTCGAGAAATCCTACTAGTTCGAGGGCTATGCGGAGCCTGTTTCGGGTACTGCGTAAAGTGACATTCGTAGTGTTGGCTTCTTTGCCATGGGCGATGTCGTTGCGGCTCGCGATGAGTGAGTTGAGTTCGCTTTTGTATTGGTCACCTGCGGCAATCCATTCATCAAATCGAGTAGCCCAGCCTTGGTCGAAATGGTTCAAAATTTCCTTGATGTTAGCAGTCTTCATATTTCGTGATTCTGGCCACGTTCCCGCAATGTACTGCTGCAGGCGGTTGGCGTCGTGCCTACCAGCAAATTCAAGCAAGATCTCCTTCAATGCTTGTTCGAGGTAGCCCGACACCAGAACACTTAGGTATTTCGCCCAATCCGCCTGCTCTTCCGGCTCTTCCGGCGTCTTCCGCGCAAGCTCTTCAAGCCTTGCCCGGTAGGTATTTCTCGGCGCAGATGCTCTTGTCGAACTCATTGAACTGCTAAAACTTCCTTGGCAACCCGGAGGCGAACTGACACACGGTTGGTATCATTAGTGAATTTTGCTACGGACCAAGCGTAACCCCGTTCGTTCTCGTCAAGTCCTTCAACTTCTTCTCCATGTTCGTCGAGACCACGGGTGTCTTCTTCAAGTTCGGCTAACCGATCTTGAAGAGTCCGATCGCCTAACAACTCCTCTACAGAAGTGACCGCCTGATCTACATTTTCAAAAACTTGGTTTGGAACGAGGGACATTAACCCCACGGCTAGTGCATCAAACCGCGTCAACATGAATGTCCCGCTTCTTTTCAATGCTGTATCGCCAATTTTCTCACGGATGAGTCTGACGGCAACTTCGAACTTAGTCTGAATTACTTGGCGGGTCGCCGCATCCATGTGGCGGTTGGCTTCCATGAAGCCATCCAAGAATTTCGGCATACTCGACTTATACGCCTCGCCATTCTGGTAGAGGGCAATGGCTCTCAAAACCGCTTCTTGGTCTTTCATTCGACTGTGCTTGGTGCCGAAGAGGGCACGCCAGTCCTCATTATCATTGAGGCTCTGAACAAGGTTTAGAAGCTCTCCATGAAAGATACTCGCGCGAACCTCTTGAGCCGTGAGTGCCTTGCCGCTCGTATTAAGACGTTTGAAGACTTGGATGATCGCCTTGTTGTATTCGCCCCCAAGCTCGGTGTCATCGTCTTTCGGGTTGGGACGAATTACAATGGAGTGTATTACTGCATCGGATAGAGTACGTTCATCAGCGGGGTCGAGAATTTTGGCACGGGGACTCTTTTCATGTCGGGAGCTGTAATACCTCCCTTTCAAATCATCAGGTATCTCCTTACCTGAAAGGGAAAACTCCCCGTTCAAATAGGCCTGAAGCGTCCTCAGCCGCTGTTGTCCATCAATGATGTTCAACTTATTAGAGTCTGCATCTCTAGCAAGGAATAGGGTTGGCACCGGCAAGCCGAGTATAAGGGACTCAATGAAACGAGATTTCTCAGTCCCTGACCACACAAATCCACGCTGAAACCCGGGAACATAAATGTCGCCGCGATTCATTCGTTTCACAAGGCCCTCGACATCGACGTCCCAGCCGTAGCTGCTGACCTCGAAACGCTCATTTTCACCGGGATACGGTTGATCAGCCTCTTCCTGAACGTCAGTATCCTCGAGGAACTGTTCCTCGACCTGTTCCTCGTCATTTGACATACGCTGCACCCATTTTCGTGTGGTTTAACTAGCCTGCAAGAGATTATATTTTAAGGGAAAACTCAAAACATAACAATCCGTCAGAGACGCTTTGGGGTTAGGTTTCATTGAGGGGTGCAGTCACCGGAAACGCTGCCAAAGCTGAAACATCTCCGCCAAGAGTACCTTTAGGCCAACAGTTCTCTGGATCATCTAACCGCCTCTTCCCTTCTGCCCTTCGAGCAACAGCTCCAAGCCCTGCCATAGGGTAAGATTGCGCGACGAACAAAAAGACCGGAACTCATCTACGACCCGTTTCGGGCCAGGTATTGAAACCTTGTCCTGCGGTTCTTTGCGTTTGGGACCAGGCTTAAGACGCGTCGTGGGCTCTCTGCTGACGAAGCCAAGATCGGCACCGGCCTTGACGGCCTGGCTTAACGAGCTGCCGTCAACCTTTGGCCGCGGCTTAGGGGCTGGTGTAGTCTTGGGCAGGTCGATTCCGCCTGAGAATCCGTATTTTCCACTCATGCCGCCTGCTCCTTCGTAAGGGTTGCAATGACGGTCTGCGCGTAGTCGCGGGCATTCTCGATGGCTCCGGCCACCTGCTTCATGGCTTTGTCAGAGACAGACGCGGTTTTACCCTGCATTTCTCCAGTCACGATGTCCGGGAGTTCTGACAAGAGCACCCCGTCGCGGAAGATGCGCGTGTATGGAGCTCGCTTGGCAATCCGAACCGGTAGGGTCGGAATGTTGTTGAGTTCCATTTCCTGCCGCACATCGCGTTCATCCGTGGTCTGGAACGCGGCATTGGTGCGGGTGAACAGAAGAGCGTAGCCGATTTTCGCACGTATCATGTTCGACGTGGTTTGCACGAGCCTTACCGCTTGTGCTGCTTGTCGTGCCTCCATGGGCGAACCATCAAGTGGGATGATGCACAAGTCAGTCCGGGATAGGGCGAAGGTGACTATTTGGTCCTTCGACCCCTCTAGGTCGATGATGAGATAATCGGCCTGGCCGGACAGGCTGTCGATGAGCTCGACCGTTTCCTCGGCCTGCGGGCGGGCATGAACCGTGAAAGGAACGTCCCTACCCTCAGATTCGCGTGCCTGTGCCCACGCGAGGATGTTCGCGTTCGGGTCCAGGTCAAGGATGGCAACACGACCGCCAGAGACGGCGATCTGTTCAGCCAAGAGCATTGCGGACGTGGTTTTCCCCGAGCCGCCTTTCGGGTTTGCGAAGGTGATTACATACATGAGCCAAGAGTGCCCGTTTCATATACTATCGTCAATGTTAATGTTATCTTTAACGCTAACATTATAATTAACATTAACGTTAACATTGGTGTTAACTAAGTATTCATCCTCTTTTGACTAGGAGTGTGTATGCGCGTCTGGAAACTCGAAGCCTCTCAAACAGAAGAACGTCACCCGTCGCAATGGGGGTATGCCCTCGCGGATAGCAGGGACGAGGCGATGGCGTTGTGCGTGGCAACAAGCGGGCTGCCGCACAACTTCGTCCACGAAAAACACCCCGCCATGCTTTGGCCGGGGCGTGAAAGCGAGCGCGTTTTCTGGTGAGGCTATGACTGCCGGGACGGGCAACGCCTAAGACGGGTTATTCGAGCCTTTTGGCCGCGTGTGAGAGGGTCAGGCACCCGGCGGGGTAGGGGGCGGCGCTCGTCATGCGAGGACATAGGTCTTGCTTGGCGGAAACAAGAGGTCGAGCGAACCGGCCCCGATTTTGAACGATGGCCCGCGCTCGTGCGCACGTCCTGAATCGACCCGCTTCATCATGTGGTCCATGGTGATTTCGCCCTGTTCGACAAGGATGTCGAACTGCGAGCCTATCGGTTTTCGCGTGTGTATCACGTCCGTGAATTCGAAATGCTCGCGGCCATCAATCGGATGGACCTTGGCCCCGACCCAGAATGTCTCGGCGTGTTTCTTCTCAAGGTCTGCCCGTAGCTCGGACAGGTACCACGAAGCGAAAGCGCCGTGGTCCGTGGTGGTCGAAACCTCGTTCAATATGCCGCTTTTCTCATCAAGTTTGAAGGTGAGCCCCTGCGAATTCACATTGGCCGCGCTGACCGTGCAATTTAGACGGTCGCGGCCCTCCCGGAAATATCCGAAGGCATCGAGCACGTCCGTCATGCTGTTGAACTTGCTGATTTCCCAGTTGGGAACCTTCGCGAAAAGCTGTTTCCGATTCTCCCGCGACTTGGGCTTTCGCCGGTACGACTTGAGCTCGATGCCCTTGTAATCGGGCTCCCGCCGCGCGTTCATGGCAATGCCAAGCGCGGCCTCAAGGGTGCGACCGATCGCGGTATCCGCTCGCTCTTCCATGATGGAAGGGACGTAACCGCCCGCTGCGATGATACGCAGCTTGCCCAAGAGCTCGTCCGCGATGCTGGTCGCATCGGCGCTGATATCCCGAAGGACATCCCACAACGGGCCGCTTTGCTGGACATCCAGCACGTGGGCCACGTCAACCTGGGTGAGATTGATAACCACGAGCTGGCCATCATGCTCCGTGACGGCGAGCATGTCGTCCGGGTTGGCATGGTGATGGAGCTTGGAAAACCAGATACGCGGGTCGCCGTCCTTCGTGGGCTTGGCCTTCGGCTTGTACAGGGACGCGGGCGCTTTGATTTGCTGCTGTTGCTGACAAGAAATGCCTCGATTTTCACGCCGTTCTCACGTGCGCCCCGGCCTTGGAGCTCGAAGTCGTGCAGTCCGTTTTCCTTGAGATAATTGCGAACGGGTGCCGTAGCGTCCATGTAGCCCTTATCCAAGGCGGTCCATGTCGGCTGCAACAGGGTGATATCAACGGACTCGGCGGTAAGACGCTTCATCCGTTGCCGCTCGATTTCGGTGAGTTGCCGAAGAGGCATTGCCTACCTCTCGCCCAATGCTTGGTTCAGGATACCTCGGAAGTGTTCGCCCACCTTCTGGGCCAGTCCCACCGGCACGGCATTGCCGATTTGCGTGTATTTCGGCACCTCCCGGTCGAAGATACCTTCGAGCGGGTTTCCTGCACGGCGGATGCCGCCGGTCGTGCGCTTACCTGCTAAACGGTACCAGTCCGGGAAGAGCTGGAGCCGAGCCCATTCCCGCACTGTCAGGATGCGGGGCTGGCAGTAATGCACGTAATCGTCGGGCAAAGAGGTCGCCGTCATGTGCGGTTCCTTGTTGCCCCAATGCGCGGGCAACACCCTTTGGGAAAACTTCCGGGTCTTGTAGTGCTCGGGGATTTCGCCGTTGTTGGCCAGCATGTGGTCAAACTTATCGACCACCGCCCACTTGTGCTTGGAATATTCCTGCTCCGTAAGCCTCACCCGGCCATTCGGGTCCCAGGGGGGCGGCGTCCGCAAGTGCTTTAGAATCGCCGTGCGGGCAGGGCGGGGATAGCTTGTGGTCTCGAAGGTGCCAGGCGCAAACTTGCCAGAACGAAGAGTATCCGCCACGCCGGGGTCCACGAGGTCGCCAAGCAGGTCATTCAAGTGTGGGAAGGTGCCCGGTTGACCTGCGGGCAGGAAGCCGCATTTCACGGCATCCTCGGGGTCGGCTTTCGGGTCAATGGAAGGGCAGGCATCGAGGATATCTTTGCGGATGCCTACGAGGAGAACGCGGGGGCGGTTCTGCGGAACGCCGTAGTCCTTCGCATAGACAAGTGACCATCGCACCTCGTAGCCGGGTATCTTCCGAAACTCTGCTTTCACATCTGGCCAAATGGGTTCACCGCCTTCGCGGGTCCACTTCGCGTTCAACAGGCCCCTAACATTCTCGAACAGAAAAATCCGGGGGCGTAGGCGACGGATGATCTGCGCCATTCGGCCATAAAGGACATTCGAGGGAATTTCCTTACGATCAACCGCGTAGGACCGGCGGATGCCAATACCGGAATACCCCTGGCAAGGCGGGCCACCGGCCAGCACGTCGAGCGTACTGCCGCCGCCGCTCTCTGCGGTCGCCGTGTCGAACCGGAAATCAGTCTCTTTCAGCGACGACAAGTCGGACACGAGCTGCTCCAAGCGGTCGCCTTGGAGCTCGTGGGCGTCATTGCAGCGAAGGTCTGCGTTTTCCGCGAACTTCTCGCCGCCCAGCTCGTGGTGGCGGTTCTTGAGGTAGGTTTGGATGGCATCCTTATCGAGCTCGTTCACGAACACGGGCGTGAACTGCGCGTTCTCGAACCCCATCGACAGGCCTCCGCACCCGGCGAAGAGGTCCACCATCGTGTAGAGTGTCGACGTGGTCTTCTGCGCGCTGCTTGATTCCTGGTGCAGATTCTCTGTAACCTCTTGTAACATTTATACTTCCCCCGCCTCGACGTTGCTTATTTGTTTTTTCGTAGCACATCTTGTGCAGCAGGTCCAGGCATACACTACAGGTTGGGCCGCTTATCCACAGACAAGGTCTTTTGCCGCCATTCCAAGGCAGGGTTGCGACACCTGCGCCGCAAGATATTCCGACATGAGTGTCGCAATAAACAGATATCTACTTTTAAACAGACGAAGTCTCTCCTATATCGGCAACATGAACAAAGCGCCTCGAACAACTGAACGTGCCGTGGAGAAGTGGGAAGATGCCGCCGAGGCAGGTTTCCAAACGCTCCCGGACATCCTGCTTCGCAAGCAAGTCGAGCTGGGCCTGTCCCCGACCGACATGCTCGTGCTCATCAATATCACCATGCACTGGTGGTATCGCGAACAACTCCCGTTCCCGCGTAGTGCAACCATCGCGGAGCGGATGGGGGTGGATGCCAGGACGGTGCAGCGGAGCATCCGCAAGATGCAGGACCTAAAGTTGGTCGAGCGTGAAACTGAAACCTTGGAGGACGGCACGACAAGGTCTGTCCTCAACCTGTCGCCACTTGTTGAACGGCTGTCCGGCTTCGCCCGCCGTGACCCGAACTACGTCGCGCGGATGCATCGGAAAGAGGTCGCATGAAGGAACCGGGTCACTACACGTTCGAGTTTGAGCGGGCGGATATGAAAATCCGTTTCAGCGCCGGGGGCGCGGTCGCCCTTATCACGGCTGTGGCCATCCTCGGTCTGGTGGCCGTGTTTGTCATGGCCAAGTATCTCTAAGCCCGCCTGACTGTTTTCGTGCTGACCTTGAACAAGCGGGCAATCTCGGCCAGGGGCCGGTGTTCAACGTCCCGCATCCGGCGCACCTCGTCGCGCTGCGCTGTCGATAGGGCAGGGGGACGGCCTCCAACCCGGCCACGCTTGCGGGCGGCCTGTAAGCCTTCCCTGGTGCGCTCCGATATCCGCTCGCGTTCAAACTGGGCGATGGATGCGAACACGTGGAACACGAGACGACCTGCCGGGGTGGTCGTGTCAATGTCCTCGGCCAAGGACCGGAACCCTGCACCACGCTCCGCGATAACTTCCACGATGTCGAGAAGGTCACGCAGCGACCGCGCAAGCCGGTCGTATTTCGTGACCACGACCACGTCGCCGTCGCGTAGTTGGTCGAGCATCTGGTTGAGCTGAGGCCGTGACCTGGCCGAACCGGTAATCTTGTCCGCGAACACGCGCACGGCTCCGGCCTCCGTCAAGGCGTCGGCTTGGGCTTCGAGCTTCTGGTCGTCTGTGCTGACGCGGGCGTATCCGATAATCATGCCGCTCATAGTGCCATAAACGCCCCAAAACCCCAAAGGTTTTGGCGGGGGTTTTTGTCCTTATCAACAGCTTGATTTGCCGTGGGGCAGGGCAGGGGGACAAAAACGACCGTTTTTGGCACAAAAGTTGTGCCAGCGGGGCTGGGGCTATCATCGGCGGGTCGTGCTTCATCATCGAAAGCCGATGGTAAACGATTTTTATTGTATCCGTATAATCCTCAACAGCCACCCGAAGGGCGGACGGTCATTCTTACGCCGAGAGTGGGTGACGCAGGAAATGCTCGTCCATAGCCTTTCCCAACACTTTCAGTTTCGCATCTCGTGCAAGCTGGCGCACATCGGACCCGTCCTTCCACGAAATAGGCCTTTTTGTCCGTTTGAGCCTCTCGGCTTCGAGAAAGGTAATTGCGTCCGGTTCAAACGTGCCCGTTGTCCAGATCATGTATTCCTGATGACGCTCGCTGAGATGCGGCATTCTAGAAAGATGGTTCTGGAAGACCGGGAGCTTCTTTAGCCAGTGCTCAACATCGGAACGCGTAACGGTGCCCCCAGGCGCTCTGCCCTTGCATTCGATGAGCCTGATCCTGTTCTCGGTGACACATTGAACGTCGATGTCCGCACTTTCTCCTGTTTTGGCATGTTTGGCGCTGATGCCCATTTCCAAACCTCCACCAAAGGTTTTCTTTGCTAAGTGCACGACGATCAACTCGAACAGGATGCCGCGCATATTTCCGGCTGCCCCCTCAATCTCCGACAGACTGTCGAGCAGATTGTAAAGTTTCTCAGGGTTGTTGATGGCAATGCCGGCGGCATGCTTGAGAGTGGCGGTGAGCGCCATGATTGCAGCGCCAACCTTGTTTCCAAAGAGGTTAGAAGGCGTGCAGGGTATGATCCCTGCCTTATGGCACAGGGTAAGGGCTTCGCCTGTAAAGCTCTCTGCCATCAGCAGGGGGAGGATGTCGCCGCTGCGTGAGGTCTGTCTATAAAGTATAGCCTTGCGGATGAAGTACCGTGCAGCCTGAGCGTCCATCCTGATGTCACTGAACACGTCGGCAACGAAGAATCCATTCTGCGATTTGGGGCCACGCAGGGGCATGAGGTAGCTCGGACCCGTCAAATCCCACTTGAATTGACCCACCATGCGCGGATGGTCTTCACCCCGTATCGCGATCTTATCGTAGCTGGCAAAACCGTTCTTGCGAACCCATTCGCGCAATCCGTCGAGGATGACCCCCTCAACCAGAGACCGGGTGCGTATGACAGAGGACGGTTCCGGATGCGCTACCGCATATTCGTTCGCGACATAGCAAGGGCCAAGATCAGCCGAATCGTGGACGGTAATAACACCCAGATCAACCAACATCTTCGCAACGCCTTCCGATGGAATCTGGCGCTTCAGCGCCACAGGCGCACCGCTAATGACGGCAAACTCATCCTGAGGGACGATGCCTCCTCGGGCCATGAACGCGTCGATGGCGAGACCGTAGATCGAGCCGGTCGCGCGCAGGTCGCGAAGCAAGTTGGACCAGTAGCGTTCCGTGTTGCGTTGCTCTTCGAGATAGAAGAAACCCTCACGCTTCGGCAGGAGAAATAGAGGGTATTTTCGGATGGGTGGTCGGGCACGCGCTAAGCGTTGCCGTGCCGCTTCTGCCTTGATGCCCGTTTTTGAGGCCAGCTTTTCCGCTAGCGCCGCCGCTCTGGTCGGACCGTCCTGTTTGAGTAGAGCTTCGATCTCAGACATAAAGTGTCACACTGCTTAATTTATTAATATTACATCCTTACATCGGGCGGCCTTTTTTTAAAGGGAATTTTCCCTAGATTAATCAACGTGTTGCAGTCTGATGGAATGCATTACGTGTCACCCTACCCCTCTTTTTCTGGTCACAGACTGTCTGGCTTGATCGTCCCTCGTTCAGAGCAAGGACCACCATATATGACTTGAACAGGAAGCTTTCAGATAGCAGCAGCTATTTGTTGCATATGGCCAAGAATTTCTTCGATGCGGGGATTCCCGATGGGTTGGCGGTGCTGCGACTTCAGATAGACACCAGGAGTATGGATAGCGTTCTGAGCGCGGTGTAGGCCGGTCCCCTGCAATGCACCTTGGCATACCGCTCTTTGAAGGGCCACCTTCGATCTTTCGCTGTCATGAGCAATATGGTTTCGAAGAGCAATCCAAAGATTGATGATGGCCATCTGTTGTCCGGTAAGGGCGGTTATGCCCGCCATGTTGGCTGTGGTGATCCATCGCTTCGCACCTTTCTTCAGGGCTTGGGCATTGCTGAACGTGATGTTGTTCCCATCCTTGTCGATGAGCGAGATGATCGTCGCTCGGTCAATGCTAGTTGGAGCCTTGTACGGCGCATATCGATTCAAGATTTGCTTTTGCTTGTCTGTTAAGTCTTCGTTGAGAGCCTGTTGTAGGTGAATCGCAAACTGGCTGGGGTCGCGGTTGACGTAGGCCACGATCAAGTCGCTTAAAAAGCTCTCCCACAATGTGGCGGCCGAGATCATTGTCGAAGCGCTCAAGCGAGTAACGTCTGCGGCAGAGTTCAATGAAGCTTTGACGGTATGGTAGAATGCAATCGCTTCTGTCAATTGCGCGTCGAATGAGTCGCGTACGCGAGCGGGGTCCATTGTGCGCAAATTTACTTTCTCTCTCTATGATTGGTGAACAAGTTCCTGACTTGTACCATTATGGATTGTGCCTACACTCTGTAGGCCATGAATGATGCAAATTTTTTCAAACTTCGGAAATCAGGAAAGACCTATATCTCCAAGGTCTTCAAGTTCGACGAAAAGCACATAGAGCGTTTCCGGCATGTACGGATGGTCATAGAGGGATCAGACAGCCTTCATTTCGGAGAAATTGAAGGTGCGATGTGTTTGCGACTGACGGGAGAAAAGCGAAAGACTCAGGTTACGGCACTGGTATCTCAGGATGAACAGCAGGTGCGGCGGGTATCGTTGCAGACCTATCAGTCTCGGAAAAATGACTGGGTTCAGGGTTATGAGGAGAACGAGTTTACCTTCCGCGGGGACGAGCTCAAACGGCTTTTGGCCTTCCTTCACCAAATCAAGTTTGTGGACCTCTCCAACGAGGAAAACTTCCAAATCGAGGACATCTCTCAAGGGGAAGGCCCAAAGGCGATCATTGATGCCTCTGAGCGAGGTGTTGTCGAGCAAGTACGACAGATGAATACTGGACAGCGAGAAGCTGTTCTGGACGCACTACGCGGCTCTCTAACATCAGATGAAATCAACCTACTGCTCGGACGCCGACAGGGGCTGCAGGTATTCACGGATCACCTGACAGCCGGTGATTGGGCGGAGACAGATTGGCAGGATTTTTTCGAGCGCGAACAGTGGGTTTTTGGATACGGACTCGATTACCGTATCATGCGCCAATTCGGGCGCGAGATGGTAGTTGGAAGCGGTGGCGGGACTGATAACCGGAACAAGCCGATTGTTGATTTCCTCGGTACGTTCACGGACTACACAGTCCTTGTCGAGATCAAGCGACCCGACACTAAGATTTTCAAGCCGTCGAAGGGAGGACGGGCCGGGACATGGGAATTTAGCACAGAATTCACAAGCGCCGTATCACAGATCATCCAACAGAAGGCGGAGTGGTTGTCATTTGCTCAGAGCGGTGACCATTGGAACAAGGACGGAGACAAGCTTGCAGCTCGGACACGAAATGCCAAATCGGTGCTAATCATTGGCTACCAGAAGGAATTTGCCGGAGATGGACGAGAGGCACAGATCATGCGTGATACGTTCGAGCTGTTTCGGCGTGAATGCCGTACCATCGACATCCTGACATTCGACGAACTGCACGAGCGGGCAGCGTTCATACTGCGTAGCGATTGATTAAGTGAAGTCTGAAACCGACTTTTTGTCCTAGGATTCACAACCGTAGTGCATCCGCCCCATTGGGGCGTCCGCGCGAAGCGCCGGGCCTGTCGGCGGGTGGCCTTCAGGTTGCCCACCGACAGGTCACCCTGAAACCGTCCACCACCTGGATCACACCGAAACGCAAAAGGCCCCCGCCTGCTGACGGGGGCCTCGATCATTTCGGCTGTGCGGGCAGTCACTCGGCGGCCATCCTGTCGGCCTGCGCGGTACGCTCCATGATGTAATCCACGGCCTTCTGCGCCTCGGACGCGGCACGAAATATCGCACGGCTGTCTTCCTTCATCGCCTCAAGCCATCCTTCGACATAAGCCGCGCTCTGATCAAATTCGGGCTCCACCCCGATTTGCGCGCAAAGCATGCAGTTCCCGATTTCTGCGACCAGCTCCTCGAACGCATAGGCCTTGCGGTTGTTGAACCGGCCCAAACGGTCCAGCCGCTTTGTCGCCCCTGTCCAGTGGGTCAGCTCATGCGCCAAGGTGCCGTAATATCCTGCGGCCCTGTGAAAGGTCGCGATCGGCGGCATGTGGATACGGTCGGTCTTGATGTTGTAATAGGCGCGCGGCTCCTCGGTCACGTCGATCTGAGCGCCGCTCGCTGCAAAGAACGCCTCCAATGCGGGGTCGGCCAAGGTGCCAAGATCACGGGGCGGATCAGGCAGGATGTAGAATTCAGCGGGCAAGCCCTCGATCTGGTCTGCGTTGAACACGCGGTAGGCCTTGGCATAGGGGATCTGGCGTTCCTCGCCATTCTCGTCCTCGCGCTCGACGGTGCCGTATTTCACGACGGTGGCGGATTTCTCACCCTTTCGAACAT
>Ga0070754_10001889_pt1 | contig 16039 bp, 19 predicted proteins | sample VirMetDEL_Sep_01_FD_75181 | JGI IMG/M metagenome (GOLD analysis project Ga0070754, IMG submission 75181) | Aqueous microbial communities from the Delaware River and Bay under freshwater to marine salinity gradient to study organic matter... | ecosystem: Environmental > Aquatic > Marine >... | reverse complement strand
GGAAAAGATGGCCAAGATGCAGGAAGAGCTGGCCAACGCCGAAGTCACCGGTAAAGCCGGTGGCGATATGGTCAGCGTGGTGATGACCGGTCGTCACGACATCAAGCGCGTGAGCATCGACCCGAGCCTGCTCGAAGGCGTCAGCGATGACGACCGTGAAGTGCTGGAAGATCTGTTCGCTGCGGCCGTCAATGACGCTGTGCGCAAGATCGAAGCCAACAGCCAGGACAAAATGTCCGGCGTGACCGCTGGCATGCAACTGCCACCGGGCATGAAACTGCCGTTCTGATCGGCCAGCCTTAGCTAGACTGGAATGCCAGGCATCGCGCCTGGCATTTTTTTTGGCTGTTTTCCCCTGCGTAGCGGCTACGCAAGGGTAACTTTGTCGAACCTCGGTGCCTTGGCCAGTGTCTGCACTTGATGCCATTGAATTCGACCCTCGATAACGGAGCCCCCCGATGCCTCAAGAACCGATGCTTAACCAGCGCATTGTCCTGGTCTCGCGCCCTCACGGCGCGCCAACCGCGGAAAACTTCCGCCTCGAACGTGTGACCCTGCCGGAACTGGCAGACGGCCAAGTTCTGTTGAAGACGCTGTACCTGTCCCTCGACCCCTACATGCGCGGGCGCATGAGTGATGCTCCGTCCTACGCCGCTCCGGTGGAAATCGACGAAGTGATGACGGGTGGCGCTGTCAGCCGTATCGAGCAGTCGCGCAACCCGAAATTCGAAGCGGGCGACCTGGTGGTCGGCTCCACCGGCTGGCAAAGCCACAGCATTAGCGACGGTCGCAACCTGATGCCGGTGCCCAACGGTCTGGCCAGCCCGTCGATGGCGTTGGGCGTGCTGGGCATGCCGGGCATGACCGCCTACATGGGCCTGATGGACATCGGCCAGCCCAAGGCCGGCGAAACCCTGGTGGTGGCGGCCGCGTCCGGTGCGGTGGGCTCGGTGGTGGGCCAGGTGGCCAAGCTCAAGGGCCTGCGCGTGGTGGGTGTCGCGGGCGGGGCCGACAAGTGCCGTTACGTGGTGGATGAGCTGGGCTTTGATGCCTGCATCGATCACAAAAGCGAGAACTTCGCCGATGAATTGGCCCTGGCCTGTTTCAAGGGCGTGGATATTTACTTTGAAAACGTCGGCGGCAAGGTGTTCGATGCCGTGCTGCCGCTGCTCAACCCCAAGGCGCGGATCCCGCTATGCGGGCTGATCGCCGGCTATAACGCCCATGAAGCGCTCAGCGGCCCTGATCGACTGCCGGCGCTGCAACGCACCTTGCTGACCAAGCGCGTGAGTATCCAGGGCTTTATCGTGTTCGATGACTACGGCGATCGCCAGCCGGAATTCCTCAGCACCATGGCGCCGTGGGTACGCGACGGCAAGATCAAGTTCCGCGAAGACATGGTCGACGGCCTGGAACACGCGCCTCAAGCCTTTATCGGTTTGCTCGAAGGACGCAACTTCGGCAAGTTGGTGGTGCGCGTCGCGCAGGATTGAGCATTTGACGCTAATCCGGGGCGCGGGTATAAACCGCGTCTCGTTGTTTTGTCGGACCCTTCGCCCATGAGCTTCAGCCCCCTGATTCGCCAACTGATCGACGCCCTGCGCACTTTGCCCGGTGTCGGCCAGAAAACCGCCCAGCGCATGGCGCTGCAACTGCTGGAGCGTGATCGCAGCGGCGGCACCCGGTTGGCCCAGGCCTTGAGCCAGGCCATGGAGGGCGTTGGTCACTGTCGCCAGTGCCGCACCCTCACCGAGGAAGAACTCTGCCCGCAATGCGCCGACCCGCGTCGCGATGACACGCTGTTATGCGTGGTGGAAGGGCCGATGGACGTGTACGCGGTGGAACAGACCGGTTATCGCGGGCGCTATTTCGTGCTCAAAGGCCATCTGTCGCCGTTGGACGGCCTGGGCCCGGAAGCCATCGGCATTCCGCAATTGGTGGCGCGGATCGAAGCGCAGGGCACGTTTACTGAAGTGATCCTGGCCACCAACCCGACCGTGGAGGGTGAAGCGACCGCGCATTACATCGCCCAACTGCTGAGCAACAAAGGCCTGGTCACCTCGCGGATCGCCCACGGTGTGCCGCTGGGTGGCGAGCTGGAGTTGGTGGACGGCGGCACCCTGGCGCATTCGTTTGCCGGTCGCAAACCCATCGCGCTTTAAGCCACGCGGCAGGTCAAGGTGTGGGAGGGGGCTTGCTCCCACATGGGTTGAGTGGTGTCGGTGATAATCCTCAACGCTCGCTCAGCGCAAATTGCGTCAGGCAAAACGTCGGAATCTCCATATCTTCCAGGCGTTGCGTGCCACCCAGTTCCGGCAGGTCGATAATCGCCGCCGCTTCGAACACCTTCGCGCCCATGCGCCGCACCAGGTTTGCTGCGGCGATCAGCGTGCCGCCGGTGGCGATCAGGTCATCGAAGATCAGCACCGAGTCGCCTTCACACAGGCTGTCGGCATGCACTTCGAGGAAGGCTTCGCCGTATTTGGTCTGGTAACCCTCGGCCAACACGTCGGCCGGCAGCTTGCCCTGTTTGCGGAACAGGATCAGCGGTTTGTTCAATTGGTAGGCGATGATCGAGCCGATCAGGAAACCCCGGGCATCCATCGCACCGATATGGCTGAAATCGGCTTCGACGTAGCGATGGACGAAGGTGTCGGCCACCAGGCGCAGGGCCTTGGGCGACTGGAACAGCGGCGTGATGTCACGAAAGATCACCCCAGGCTTGGGGAAGTCGATGACAGGGCGGATCAGGGATTTGATGTCGAACGAATCGAAGGTCATCGTCGCAGAGTCCAGGGGCGGAAAACGGACTCGAAGTATACCTTGCGGCCTGGCCGATTGGCGCGGCCGCAAGTGTCTGGATCAGCCCTCCAGGGAGCCGCCCGCCAACGCACACAGCTGGATCGGGTCGAGGATGTGTACTTCCTTGCCTTCGGCGGCAAGCAGTTCGTTCTGCTGGAAACGGGTAAATACCCGGGACACGGTTTCTACCGCCAGGCCCAGGTAATTGCCGATTTCATTGCGCGACATGCTCAGGCGGAACTGGTTGGCCGAGAAACCACGGGCACGGAACCGCGCCGACAGGTTGACCAGGAAGGTGGCGATGCGCTCGTCGGCGGTTTTCTTCGACAACAGCAGCATCATTTGCTGGTCGTCCCGGATCTCGCGGCTCATGACACGCATCAGTTGGCGGCGCAGCTGCGGCAGTTGCAGGGCCAGTTCGTCCAGGCGTTCGAAAGGAATTTCGCACACCGATGTGGTCTCCAGTGCCTGAGCCGACACCGGATGAATCTCGGTGTCCATCCCCGACAACCCGACCAGCTCGCTCGGCAGGTGGAAGCCGGTGATCTGCTCTTCGCCACTGTCGCTCAGGCTGAAGGTCTTCAATGCACCCGAACGTACTGCATAGACAGAATCGAACTTGTCGCCCTGGCGATATAGAAACTCGCCTTTTTTCAGTGGGCGTCCACGTTTAACGATTTCGTCCAGCGCATCCATGTCTTCCAGATTCAATGAAAGTGGTAAGCAGAGGGGGGCCAGGCTGCAATCCTTGCAATGGGCCTGGCTGTTAGCGCGCAGCTTAACGGGCTCGGACATTTCTTAAATCCTTGTGGGAAAACACACATAAGACATAAGGGTAACGCACTGTGGGTAGAAGAGGCCAGCATGGACGAAAAACCGATGCCGGGATAAAGATTATTGTATCGATGCCGATACAAGTCAGTGTCCCTTAGAGCCTGGAGGCTCACATCATGCTTTCCATCGGTGAAAACTCTGCTGCCAAGCTGCCGGTTCCGGCGGTTCGCGAGCCCAAGGACCTGGTGGCGGAGGCTAAAGAAGCCAAGGCCGCCAAAGCACTTGAGGACGCCACGTCGGCGCCGCTGCGTCCGGCCAAGGCGGTCGAGGGCGTGACCGTGACTATTTCCGGAGCGGCATTGAAGGCTGCGGGTACCGCGAAGAAAGCCAACAGCGATATCGAAGAGAGTGGCCTGCCGGATAACATTCAGCAGACGCTGAAAATGATCCGTCAGATCAAGGAGCAGATCGCCAAGAAACAGGCCGAGCTGGCCGCAGTGATGGCGGACACGAGCCTGACGCCTGACCAGGCGCGGGTCAAGGCCAGCAACCTGCAAGCCTCACTCAGCGCACTGCAGGCGAGCCTGGTGACCGCGCAAGCCTCGCTGGCCAAAGCCATGAAAGGCCTGAGCGGCGAAGACGCCATGAAGGCGGCCTCCCTGGCGATGGCATAGAACCTTCAGATCACCCGCGAAAAGCGCTGCCGGTTCTGATGTTCCAGGTAGGCATCGAACACCATGCACACCGAGCGCACCAGCAGCCGCCCGGCCGGTAGAACGCGAATGCCTTGTGCGTCCAGTTCGATCAGGCCGTCGTCGGCCATCGTTTCGAGTTGCGGCCAGATTTCGTCGAAGTAGCCGCGAAAATCGATATTGAACGCCTGTTCGATCTGCTCGAATGTCAGGCTGAAATTACAGATCAATTGCTGAATCACTTCCCGCCGCAACCGATCGTCCGTGGTGCAGACCAGGCCGCGGTTGGTCGCCAGTTGCGCGTCGGCCAGGGCGTTCTGGTAGCTATTGAGGTCGCTGGTGTTCTGGCAATACAGATCGCCGATCTGGCTGATGGCCGACACCCCGAGCCCGATCAGGTCGCAATGGCCGTGGGTGGTGTAGCCCTGGAAGTTGCGTTGCAGGGTGCCTTCTTCCTGGGCAATGGCCAATTCGTCGTCCGGTAGCGCGAAGTGGTCCATGCCGATGTAGCGGTAGCCGGCGTCGGTCAACTGTTAGATGGTGGTTTGCAGCATCTGCAGTTTTGCCGCCGGGGACGGCAGGTCATCGGCGTTGATCCGCCGCTGAGGCATGAAGCGTTCCGGCAAGTGCGCGTAGTTGAACACCGACAGGCGATCCGGTTGCAACTTGATCACTTCTTCCACGGTGCGCGCGAAGTTGATCGGGGTTTGTTTGGGCAGGCCGTAGATCAGGTCGATATTGATCGAGCGGTACTGCAAGGTGCGCGCGGCATCGATCACGGCGCGGGTTTCTTCCAGGCTTTGCAGGCGATTGACCGCCCGTTGCACTTCCGGGTCGAGGTCTTGCAGACCGATACTGACGCGGTTGAAGCCCAGCTCGCGCAGCAGGCCCATGGTTGCCCAGTCGGCTTCGCGCGGGTCGATCTCGATGCTGTAGTCGCCGGAATCGTCATCGAGCAGGTTGAAATGCTTGCGCAGGCAGGCCATCACCTGGCGCAGTTCGTCATGGCTGAGAAAAGTCGGGGTGCCACCGCCGAAATGCAGCTGCTCCACGGTCTGTTTCGGATCGAGGTGGCAGGCGATCAGTTGGATCTCTTGTTCCAGGCGCTGCAGGTAGGGCTGGGCGCGGCCGCGGTCCTTGGTGATGACTTTGTTGCAGGCGCAGTAGTAGCAGATGTTGGCGCAGAACGGCACGTGCACATACAGCGACAACGGGCGTGCAGCCTTGCGGCTGTCGCGCAGGGCGTGGAGCAGGTCGAAGGAGCCGACCTGGCTGTCGAATTGCACTGCGGTGGGGTAGGACGTGTAGCGTGGCCCCGCCAAATCGTAGCGATGAATCAGGTTGCTGTCCCAACGAATGGCGTCGAGCATGCGGGCGTTCCCCCGGATAGACTAGTCGGCCGAGTCTAGGGGCGTGGCGGATATGGCATCTTGATTTGCGTCAACGGGGAGCGGCGCTATGCCACATGGCCTTTTAGTGGCCCATTAGCCAGTGCTGATGGGGGCCGGGCAAGGTCCAGATACCGAACAGAATCACCAGCACGCCGCCGGCGGTACGCACACTGCGTTTGCGCAATAATGCCGTGACGCGTTCGGCGGCCAGCCCGGTCGCCAGCAGCACTGGCCAGGTACCCAGGCCGAACGCCAGCATCAGCACCGCACTGTCCAGCGCATTGCCTTGGCTGGCGGCCCACAGCAGGGTGCTGTAGACCAACCCGCACGGCAACCAGCCCCACAGCGCGCCCAACAGCAGGGCGCGGGGCAGGCTGGACACCGGCAGCAAACGGTTGGCAACCGGCTGGATGTGCCGCCACAGGCCGCGCCCGAGGCTTTCAATGCGGGTGAGGCCGCTCCACCAGCCGGCCAGGTACAGGCCCATGCTGATCAGCAGCAGGCCGGCCAGCACGCGCATGAACATCGCCGCCGGGCTGTTGGCCACGGCCCAGCCGGCCAGGCCGATCAGCAGGCCGGCGGTGGCGTAGCTGAGGATGCGCCCCAGGTTGTACGCGAGCAGCAGGCGGAACCTGCGGCTGCGTTGCTCCTTGGGGATCGCCAGGGTCAGCGCACCCATCAGGCCGCCGCACATGCCCAGGCAATGGCCGCCCCCCAGCAGGCCAAGGATCAGCGCGGAGACCAGCAGCGGCGCCAGATCAAGCATGGGGCGGATCTTTCGGGTCGGCCGGGGGCTCGGGGCTGTTGGCCTCGTCGACGGCGGCCAGGTGGTTTGGGTCCTGATCGTCGAACAGCACGCTGTGGGCCGGGCCGTCGAGGTCGTCGTACTGGCCGCTGTCCACCGCCCAGAAGAAGATGTAGATGGCGATGGCCACAATCAGCAGCGCCGCCGGAATCATCACGTATAAAGCTGGCATCTGCACTCCATGCCCGCGCGGCTCAAGCCGGCAACGGGCGGGTTACTGAGGGGGTGCTGGCGGTCGGCGCGCTCGGCAGGCGAGTCAGGCGCAGGGCGTTGAGCACCACGGTCAACGAACTGAGGGACATGCCGACCGCGGCCCAGATCGGCGTGATCCAGCCGAGCGCGGCAAACGGCAGCATAAGGCCATTGTACAGCCCGGCCCACAGCAGATTCTCCATGATCACCCGACGGGTGCGCCGCGCCAAGGTAAACGCTTGCACCAGGGCGTCGAGGCGGTTGGACAGCAGCACCGCGTCGGCGCTGGTTTTTGCCAGGTCGGTGGCCGAGCCCATGGCCACGCTGATATCGGCGGCGGCCAGCACCGGCACATCGTTCACGCCATCGCCGAGCATCAGCACTTTGCGCCCTTCCTTGTGCAGTTGTTGCAGCACTTGCAGCTTGTCATCGGGGCGCAGGCCGCCGTGGGCTTCGTCGATGCCCAGTTCGGCGGCGACGCTGGCGACCATCGGCGAACTGTCGCCCGACAGCAGCAGCGTGCGCCAACCGCGTGCCTTGCAGGCCGCCAGCAGGGCCGGGGCGTCGCTGCGCAGGCGGTCATCCAGGACGAACCAGGCGAGGGCGCCGTCGCGGTCGCCCAACAGCAGCCATTGCCCGGCTTCATCCGGCGCGGCGGGGATCGGGCAGCCGCTGAGTTCACACACATAGCCCGGTTGGCCGATGCGCAGTTGACGTTCGCCCACCCAGCCTTCCAGGCCGAGGCCGGGGGAACTGAGCACTTCGTCGGCGGCCAGGGGCGCGCGCCCGAAGGCACGGGCGATCGGGTGTTCTGAGCGATTTTCCAGGGCGGCGGCGAGGCCCAGGCACTGGTCGCTGTTCAACGCTCCCAGGGGGCGGATCGCACGCAGCGCCAGGCGCCCTTCGGTGAGGGTGCCGGTCTTGTCGAAAATCACCGTGTCGATCTGGTTCAGGCCTTCCAGCACATGGCCGCGGGTCAGCAGCAGGCCGAGTTTGTGCAGGGTGCCGGTGGCGGCCGTCAGGGCGGTCGGCGTGGCCAGCGACAGCGCGCACGGGCAGGTCGCCACCAGCATTGCCAGAACGATCCAGAACGCCCGCGACGCGTCCAGTTGCCACCACAACAGGCCGATCAGCACAGCGGCGACCAGCGAGCCGAGCAGGAACCACTGTGCGGCGCGATCGGCGATTTGCGCCAGGTGCGGTTTCTCGGCCTGGGCCCGCTCCAGCAGGCGCACGATGGCGGACAGGCGCGTGTCGTGGCCCAGGGCGCGCACTTCGACGGTCAGCGCGCCCTCGACGTTGAGGGTGCCGGCCGTTACCGCATCGCCGACTTGACGCGGTTGCGGCAGGTATTCGCCAGTGAGCAGGGATTCGTCGATGCTCGACTGACCGTCGAGAATCACCCCGTCCGCCGGCAGCACGGCACCGGGATGAACCAGCACGCGGTCGCCCAGCGCCAGCTCGGGGAGCAGGATGCGTTCGCTCTGGCCTTCAGCGTTCAAACGCAGGCATGAGGCAGGCAGCAGGTTGACCAACTGCGCGGTAGCGGCGGCCGTGCGTTCGCGGGCCCGCCGCTCCAGGTAGCGGCCGGCCAGCAGGAACAGCGCGAACATGCCCACCGCATCGAAATACAGTTCACCGACGCCGGTGATCGCGGTCCAGATGCCGGCCAGGTAAGCCCCGCCAATGGCCAGGGATACCGACACGTCCATGGTCAGGTGGCGGGTGCGCAGGTCGCGCATGGCGCCCTTGAAAAACGGCGCACAGCTGTAGAACACGATGGGCGTGGTCAGAAACATCGCGACCCAGCGCAGGATGACGTGCAGTTCGGCGCTGAGGTCGATATTGAATTCCGGCCAGGTGGCCATGGTCGCCATCATCGCCTGGAACCACAGCAACCCGGCAACGCCGAGTTGGCGCAAGGCCAGACGGTTTTCGCCGGCCAATTGCTCGGCGGCGCGATCTGCCTGATAGGGGTGGGCGGCGTAACCGATATGGCGCAGCTCACTGAGCAGTTGGCTCAGCGGCAGTTGCCCGTCGGCCCAGCGTACCTGCAGGCGATGGTTGGACAGGTTCAGGCGCGCCTCGGCCACGGCGGGCAGGCTGCGCAGGTGTTTTTCGATCAGCCAGCCACAGGCCGCGCAACTGATGCCTTCCATCAACAGCGTGGCTTCGGCCAGTTCGCCATCGTGGCGCACGAAGGGTTTTTGCACATCGGCGCGGTCGTACAGCGCCAGTTCGTCGACCAATTGCACCGGCAGTGCCTCGGGGTTGGCCGAGGCTTCGCTGCGGTGCTGGTAATAGCTTTCCAACCCGCCCGCCACGATCGCTTCGGCCACGGCCTGGCAGCCCGGGCAGCAGAGTTCGCGGCGCTCGCCGAGGATCACGGCGGTGAAGCGGCTACCGGGTGGAACGGGCAGGGCGCAGTGGTAGCAGGGGGTTGGGGTGGTCATGGCGTTAGATCTTTGGTGGCGGGTAGGGCCTCATCGCGGGCAAGCCCGCTCCCACAGTGGATCGCGGTGTCCATGTGGGAGCGGGCTTGCCCGCGATGCGTGAAGCGCAGCCTGTTTACTTCTTCAGGTCTTCAGCACCCTGCAGCGGTTCATCCCCGAGCAGCAAGTCCTTGTCGTGGTTGACCTGTTCTTCTTCGAACAAGCGCCAGGTCCTGTCGCCTTCCACGCCGAGCAGTTCGACGAAGCGCCGACCTTCGACCTTGTCGGTGACCTGGCCGATGTAGCGACCGGGTTCGCTGTCGCTGCGGGCCAGGTTGATCTTGCGGTCCTTCTCGGGCTGAGTCGGCGAAATCAGGTTCAGTTCCAGGGTGCTCGGGTTGCTGTAGCCGGTGAGGTGCAGTTCGACTTCACCGGTCAGCTCATCCAGATGCACCTTGGCGCGCAGTTGCAGGGTCTGGGCCAGGCGTTCGCGGTCCAGGGAGCGGTTGATGCCTTTGCCGGCCTCGTAGTAGTTGTCGTTGACCAGATTGTCCGGGTTGTTCACTGCAATGGTCACCATGGACAAGGTCAAGGTCACCGAGCAGGCCAGGATACCAATGATGATCCAGGGCCAGAGGTGCTTGTACCAGGGGCTTGCGGCAGTGGCTACGGGCATTGTTCAGCTCTCTCGTTAACGAACTTGTGGGCCGATGAATCGGCTCTTGGCTTCAATGTGGACGCTGGCGTCATCGGCATCCTTGAGGATGAATTTCACCTCGTTGGTGCTCGACGGCAATTGCTCCGGCGCACTCGACAGTTCGACCGGCATGCTGACGATGTCGCCGGCAGCCACCTTGATTTCGCGGCGGCCTTGCAGCTTGAGGTCCGGCAGCCCGGCAGCATCAAGCACATACGTGTGGTCGCGCTGGTCTTTGTTCATGATTTTCAGGCTGTAGACGTTCTCGATCCGTCCTTCAGCGTTTTCGCGGTACAGCACACGGTCTTTGCTGACGTCGAAACCCACCAGCGGACGCATGAAAAATGCCGTGGCCAACAGGCTCATCATCGCCAGCAATACCAGCGCATAGCCGATCAGGCGCGGACGCAGCTTGTGGGTTTTCTGCCCCGACAGGTTGTGCTCGGTGGTGTAGCTGATCAGGCCGCGCGGGTAATCCATCTTGTCCATGATGTTGTCGCAGGCGTCGATACACGCGGCGCAGCCGATGCATTCGATCTGCAGGCCATCGCGGATGTCGATGCCGGTCGGGCACACCTGCACGCACATTGTGCAATCGATGCAATCGCCGAGGCCCTAGGCTTTGTAGTCGGCGCCTTTTTTACGCGGGCCACGCACTTCGCCACGACGTGGGTCGTAGGAGACGATCAGGGTGTCTTTGTCGAACATCACGCTTTGGAAGCGTGCATAGGGGCACATGTAGATGCACACCTGCTCGCGCAGCCAGCCGGCGTTGCCGTAGGTGGCAAGGGTGAAGAAACCGACCCAGAAATACGACCAGCCATCAGCCTGGCCGGTGAAGAAGTCGAACACCAGTTCGCGGATCGGCGAGAAATAACCGACGAAGGTCATGCCGGTGACAAAACCGATCAGCAGCCACAGCGTGTGTTTGCTGAACTTGCGCAGGAACTTGTTGGCGCCCATCGGCGCCTTGTCCAGCTTGATGCGCTGGTTACGGTCGCCTTCGGTGACTTTTTCGCACCACATGAAGATCCACGTCCACACGCTTTGCGGGCAGGTATACCCGCACCAGATGCGCCCCGCGTACACCGTGATGAAGAACAGGCCAAAGGCCGCGACGATCAGGATGCCCGAGAGGAGGATGAAGTCCTGGGGCCAGAAGGTCGCACCGAAAATGAAGAACTTACGTTCCGGCAGGTCCCACCACACGGCCTGGTGACCACCCCAGTTCAGCCACACCGTGCCGAAGTAGAGCAGGAACAGACCGGCGCCGCCAAGCATGCGCAGGTTGCGGAACAGGCCCGTGAAGGCGCGGGTGTAGATTTTCTCTCGCGACGCGTAGAGGTCGACACCGTTGTTGGAGTTTTTGGCAGGTGGAGTAACGTCTTGTACCGGTATTTGCTTGCTCATCATTGCATCCCACGGCGGTGGAGATTTGCCTCGGCCAGTACGTGCCGGTCGGGGTCAAATGAAGGGTCTTGCAGTGGCGTAATGATACGCCCCCGATGACGCGCAAAGGGTGCGACCTTTGGTCGCGTTGGGGGAAATCAATTGATGGTGTAGGTGACGTGGATCAATTGACTTGTGAAGTATGGACGGTTTTTGCGCGTGGAGCGGTCATTCGTCCTATGGGTTAATCAGTGAAACGCCGCTGGATTTGAATTCACTGACATTGCGCGTAACGACGGTTAACCCATGAACCAGAGCAGTAGCGGCGATCAGCGCATCGATTTCATTGGCCCGGTCAGGAACATGCAGATGTGCACAACGTACATGGGCAGGCTTGCCGCGATCGGTGATAAAAACCGGCCCTATGCGGGCGGCTTTTTTGGCACCGCTTGTGTCTTGGTTGAATTCGCGGCTTGAGATGGTAGTGATGGTCATGGGATCGCCCTCCCTTCGTTAGACTCTATGTAGCTACGTAACTACCGGTGTGCCGCGCGTGGCAAGCCCGGTGCAGCAAGCGGTGGGTGTATTTCATTCTGGCGATCTATCGCAGTGGCAAAAATTATTGCCGAGGCTGCCTTTGACATGTTCTCTGTACAGCATGTGATCAATTTCTACGTCTAAAGCCCTCGCTAAATTATGAGGAGTCAAATACCCCAAAATGTGCGATCTCCGAAATATATCGATGTAGGTTGAATGCTACTGCGGTTGTAGGAAATATTTATATACAGATGCTTTTTTGTTGAAAAGGAACGGAGCGGGCGTTTGTGCCACAAATAATATGCACATAAAAAGTGGTCATTTACTTGAGGTTTTTAATGAGTAATATTAACGGGGTTTCTAATAGTCCTGTAGTTACAGTGCCTCGCGCTTCGGCACCTTCGATAACTCCAGCTCCCACAAATCATCTCAAAACCTCCACCAGTGAAGGCTTGGTTTTTCTTCTGCGTACTTCTTTTGAGAAATTTTCCGATCCGAGTGAGCCGGGCGTTATCAGCAGGGAGTCGCTGGCGAAGAAAGCGTATTCTCCTGAAGGTAACAGTGACAGTATCTACGAATCACAACTGGCACGGGAGGTTTTAGAGCGGAATCGCCTGTTTGAACAGTTAGATGGATTTGGCGAGCATAAACAAGATGGGAAGATCACCCAAGAAAGTCTGGGTGCTTTTGAGGCAAAAGAAAACGGACGATTCAGTACCATGAACGATAAGGATATTGGGAGGTACTTTTTTGATAATTTTAATGATTTTAGATATCTGGATCCCCTGAGCGAAAGTTATCGCGAAGAGCTGGGAGTACCAACGTTGGAGAGTGCCGCAACTTCGTCGACGTCCGGTTCAGAAAAAAAGATGTTCGCACGTGAACTCTTAGGTCGTCCTGAACTGCTGGAGCAGTTGGGACTCGGATATAGGAGTGCGAGGGTTACACGCGGTGATGTCGAGCAAGCTCTTCCAACTATCAAGTAGGTGCGTGAAAAACTTAGATAGTTGCTGAGCGAGGCAGTTATAGCTGCCAGAAAAAAGCCCCGCCAGTTTGTACTGTACGGGGCTTTTGTGTTTCTGATGAAGCTTACTGCTCTTGAGCCTTCTTATCCCCATGGGACAAGCTGTAAACATATGCGGCCAGCAAATGCACCTTGTCGTTACCTTGCAGTAGTTCCTGTGCAGGCATCTGGCCCTGGCGGCCGTAACGGATGGTCTGCTGCAGTTGGGCGAAGCTTGAACCGTAGATGATCGCGCCCGGGTGAGTCAGGTCGGGTGCGCCCATGGCGGGCGTGCCTTTACCGGCCGGGCCGTGGCAGGCCACGCAGTTGGCGGCGAAGAGTTTCCCGCCGTTGGCCACATCGGCCTTGGCGCCTTCCGGCAGTTTGCGGCCGTCGAGGTTGGTCACCACGAAGCCCGCCACGTCGGCCACGCCCTGTTCGCCGATGACTTCGGCCCAGGCCGGCATCACCGCGTGGCGGCCTTTCATGATGGTTTCCTTGATGGTCGCGGGCTCGCCGCCCCAGCGCCAGTCGGCGTCGGTCAGGTTAGGGAAGCCGTAGGCACCCTTGGCGTCCGAACCGTGGCATACCGAGCAGTTGGACGCGAACAGACGGCCGCCCATCTTCAGGGCCTGCGGGTCTTTGGCAACCTCCTCAATCGGCATCGCGGCGAATTTGGCGAAGATCGGCCCGAACTTGGCGTCCGACCTGGCCATTTCCTTTTCCCACTAATGCACGCCGGTCCAGCCGGTCTGGCCGTTGGCGAAGGCGGTCTGCTTGTCGTTGTCGAGGTAGTTGTAGCCCGGCAGCAGACCTTTCCAATTGCCCAGGCCGGGGTATAGCACCAGGTAGCCGAGGGCGAAGACGATGGTGCCGACGAACAGCATGAACCACCATTTCGGCAGTGGGTTGTCGTACTCCTCGATACCGTCGAACGAGTGGCCGACAGTCTCGTCCGTTTGCTCGGCGCGCTGGCCCTTGCGGGTCGACAGCAGCAGCCAGGTCAGGGCGAAAATGGTACCCAGACTGAGGACTGTGACGTACAGACTCCAGAACGTAGTCATTCTTTGTTACTCCTAGAAGCTTGCTCGACGTGCTTGATGGCTTCGGGGTCATCCGCAAAGGGCAGCATGGTTGCGTCGTCAAACTCCGACTTGCGCTTGGGGCTGAACACCCACAGCGCCAGGCCGATAAAGGCCACCATCACGACAACGGTGCCCAGGCCACGAATCATCCCGATATCCATGAAGAATCACCGTTTGCTTTTGATGATGGTGCCAAGGCCTTGCAGGTAGGCCACCAATGCGTCCATTTCGGTCTTGCCCTTCACGGCTGCGGCTGCACCGGCGATGTCTTCGTCGGTGTAGGGCACGCCCAGGGTGCGCAAGACTTCCATCTTCTTCGCGGTGTCCTTGCCGTCGAGCTTGTTTTCCACGAGGAACGGGTACGCCGGCATTTTCGACTCAGGCACAACGTTGCGCGGGTTGTACAAGTGCGCGCGTTGCCAGTCATCGGAGTAGCGTCCGCCGACACGGGCCAGGTCCGGCCCGGTACGCTTGGAACCCCACAGGAACGGGTGGTCCCACACGCTTTCACCGGCCACGGAGTAGTGGCCATAACGTTCGGTTTCGGCGCGGAACGGACGGATCATCTGCGAGTGGCAGCCGACACAGCCGTTGGCGATGTAGATGTCGCGGCCTTCCAGTTCAAGGGCGGTACGCGGTTTCATGCCTTCGACCGGCTTGTTGGTCACGTCCTGGAAGAACAGCGGAACGATCTGGGTCAGGCCGCCGATACTCACGGCGATGACCATGAAGAAGGCCAGCAGGCCGATATTCTTCTCGACTACTTCGTGCTTCATCAGTGGGCTCCCACAACGGCGATCTTGGCGGCGGCTTCGGCTTCTGCAGGGTCGGAGGCACGCACGGTGCGCCAGACGTTGTAGGCCATGAACAGCATGCCGGAGGCAAAGAACGCGCCGCCCAGGGCACGGACGATGTAGCCCGGGTGGCTGGCTTGCAGCGCTTCGACGAAGGAGTAGGTGAGGGTGCCGTCATCGTTGATCGCACGCCACATCAGGCCTTGGGTAATGCCGTTGACCCACATCGAGGCGATGTAGAGCACGGTGCCGATGGTGGCCAGCCAGAAGTGCGTATTGATCAACCCGACGCTGTGCATCTGCGCACGCCCGAAGATTTTCGGGATCATGTGGTACAGCGCGCCGATGGAGATCATCGCTACCCAGCCGAGCGCACCGGCGTGTACGTGGCCGATGGTCCAGTCGGTGTAGTGCGACAGCGAGTTGACGGTCTTGATCGCCATCATCGGCCCTTCGAAGGTCGACATGCCGTAGAACGCCAGCGAAACCACCAGGAAGCGCAGGATCGGGTCGGTGCGCAGCTTATGCCAGGCGCCCGAGAGGGTCATCATGCCGTTGATCATGCCGCCCCAACTTGGCGCCAGCAGGATGATCGACATCGCCATGCCCAACGACTGTGCCCAATCCGGCAGCGCGGTGTAGTGCAGGTGGTGCGGACCGGCCCAGATGTACAGGGTGATCAGCGCCCAGAAGTGGACGATGGACAGACGGTAAGAGTAGATGGGACGTTCGGCCTGTTTCGGCACGAAGTAGTACATCATCCCCAGGAAACCGGTGGTGAGGAAGAACCCCACGGCGTTGTGGCCGTACCACCACTGGATCATCGCATCCGTCGCTCCGGCGTAGGCCGAATAGGACTTGAACAGGGTGACCGGCAACGACGCATGGTTGACGATGTGCAGCATCGCCGTCACCAGGATGAAGGCACCGTAGAACCAGTTACCCACATAGATGTGCTTGGTCTTGCGCTTGGCGATGGTGCCGAAGAACACCACCGCGTAGATCACCCAGACAATCGCGAGCAAAATGGCGATGGGCCATTCCAGCTCGGCGTATTCCTTGGTGGTGGTGTAGCCCAGCGGCAACGAGATGCCGGCCCCGACGATCACGGCTTGCAATCCCCAGAAGGTGAAGGCGGCGAGGCCGTCGGAAATCAGTCGCGTCTGGCAGGTTCGCTGCACGACATAGTAGGAGGTGGCAAATAATGCACATCCGCCGAAGGCGAAAATCACCAGGTTAGTGTGCAGCGGGCGTAGGCGGCCGAAGGTCGTCCATGGCAGGCCGAAATTCAATTCCGGCCAGACCAGTTGCGAGGCGATGAAGACCCCGAGCCCCATGCCAAGGATCCCCCAGACCACCGTCATGATGGCGAACTGGCGGACTACCTTATAGTTATAAGCAGTCGGACTGATTGCTGTGCTCATTCTAAGGTTCCACGGTTTAGGT
>Ga0070754_10001886_pt1 | contig 16046 bp, 20 predicted proteins | sample VirMetDEL_Sep_01_FD_75181 | JGI IMG/M metagenome (GOLD analysis project Ga0070754, IMG submission 75181) | Aqueous microbial communities from the Delaware River and Bay under freshwater to marine salinity gradient to study organic matter... | ecosystem: Environmental > Aquatic > Marine >... | reverse complement strand
TCGATGCGTAAACTTTCCGCACTAGTCGAAGCGCCAGTTCTCCGTCTAAAAGCCAAATCCCCAACACTGGATCCTGTTTTAACACTTGAAATCGAGTGCTGAGTAGTGTCCGCAATGAATAGCAACGCAGACTCAACATTGGCAGACGTATCATTATTTTCAATACGCAAACCAGTAAATGAGCTGTTAGGACTTGCCGAAAGTGCTGCAGCACTCGACCACGTATCTGAGGTTTCTAAAAAGGTCGATAGCAAAGAACCAGGACTCGTAGTGCCGACCCCTACGCGCTGTGCCTCATCAATAGTTAAGGCAACAGTGTCACCAGTCCCTGTAGAAAATTTAAGACCTAAATCAGTATTGGCGCTTTCGCTATATCCGCGAATACTACCCAGCGTCGTCCCTGCGCTGTTTTCAAATAAGATTCTTCCAAAATCATTACCAGTGCTCGCAGTAGTGTTTCGCGTCAACTTGAAGCTAGGCGGTCCACTCGCAAGTTCAAGATTTGCACTAGGACTACTAGTCCCCACACCTACGTTGCTGCCGCTTACTGTTAAAGCCGCACTTCCTGACGTTGTAATTGCAAGGACATTAGCTGCAGGACTGAACAGGCCGGTATCCGTATCCCCGGTTATGGTCAGTGACGGGATTGCAGCTGTACCAGAGGCAATTGTATGTACACCCGTTACGCTGAGATTCGGGAATACAAAATCAAAACCGCTTGCAATCGATGCAGGGGTTACGGTGCCATCACTTGGGGTCCCAACGGACTGCGCATCACCAAGGACGGTGGCAAAGAAAGTTGTACCAGAAACTGGTGGAGTTGTGAAAGTTAGTCCAGAGCCTGAGATGGTGTAGTCCACCCCAGGCTGCTGGATAACACCACCTAAGGACAACAGCACGTTTTGGGCTAAGCCTGGGATAACGCCTTGAGCACCGGCTGCGGTACTCATTGTGAATCCACTAGCAGTACCGTTAAATCCCCCTGAGATTTGGTCCAGGAGGATATAACGACCGACTACGGGCTGTTGACCGAGGTAAGCCATTTAAATATAGGAACACAATTATTTATGTTCCTATTTTACTTCACTCGGCTTGAGGGGCGACTTCCTCGACTGCTTCGCCATCGGCAAGTTCCTTCAGTGCATTGATTGCACCTTGGATCGAAATAGCTTTTTCTTTAGCAGCGCCTTGGATCTGAACAGCTTGATTGTGCTGTTCGACAACTTGTTCCAGCTCTTTGTAAAGAGCGTCGATCTTTTCTTGGATGTCAGCCATGGGTTGGTTAATTACCTTGAAAGATTATAGGGTCAACCAGAGATCCAGGGAAGTGGTAATACCACGATAGGAGGATTCTTTTGCTTTTCAATGTTGTTGACCAAGCCACTCTCAAGTTGTGCGCAGTATTCAGCGCCAAGAGCAGTCTTCACCCATTCAAGGCCACCGGAATAGGTGATGTCGGCGTAGGGCACAAAAGAAGCGGGGTCGGGCTCACCAAAACCAACGGAACCGTATGCACCGGCGGAGTATTCCTTTTCTTCGCCAGAGACGGTGACGGTTTCTTTGGCGTTGCAGCGCCAGTGGGCAGTTTTCACGACATCACTGAGACCTTCATCGGAAACAGCGGTATCGAACTGGGAAATAGTCCAGGTAATTAAGGCGGCCATTTTGAGTGCACTTTTTACTTATTTTAACGTCTTAAGTGTTTTAACTAACGGGATAGCCTGCGGCCTTAGCATGCTTTTCAGCTGCCAAGATCTGCGGCATACGCGCTGTCTTGACATTGGGGTAATACTTTAAGTAGCCGGTGAGGCGCCAAAGCCAAGCACGAAAGCGATCATCTCTTACGTATTTGGGGTTTTCTGGATCGTGGGGTTCACTACCCATGTAAGGACAAGGGATGAGTTTTATTCCACTAAGGAAGTAAACGGCGCGTGCAATTGCCATCGACCGTTTCATGTGAAATTTATCTGTTACTACGTATAGGTTCTTCGGCTTGAAGGACTTGATTAGCTTGACCGTTTCAGTGAAGTTGGTGACCGTGTCCCAGGCTTTAAAGTCGAGTAGAAAACGATCGTCGTTGATCCCGGCACCACGAAGCAAGTTGACGACGTGATCTGGACTGCCTTCTGAGCTGACGATCACTTCTGCAGAGGTGTGCTCCTCTGCTAGTTCGATGACCTTGTAGAGCCGGGCGGCGTTACCACCCAGCTCGAGGATGATGTCCATTACTCAGCTGCGGGCTCTTCACTGCCGGGCTTGACGGGCCAAACAGGGTTTGCAGGGTCAGCAGTGTTAGCTGGCAGGTCGCGCAACGCTTGGCGGTACGCCGTCATCTCTGCAGAAAACCCGCCAAGGTCGGGAAGACCAAGGTAATCGGTTTCGGCAAGTAGCCGATCGCGCTTACTGCGAAGGTTGTTTAGCAGAATGTCTTCAAGGCTTGGTTGTGTTGATGTCATGGTTAATACTCGCTAACTTAATTATATGTAGAGCACAGAGGCGTCACCATCGTCGAACGTGCCGCCTCCTACCGCAAACCTAACAGTGGTCAAACCTCCAGCATTAATAGATGGCGCGACGCCTGCACCTTGAACCGTGCCAGCTAAAACATTCTGACTGTTATTGAACATTCCATTCCAGGAACAATGCCAGCGCCCGTTTCCCATTCTGCGAAGCCGATACTGGCACTCATATGTTCTAGCAGCTTCAACAGTTCCAAGAACCCATCCTGCAGATGCTGAATGGATCTCGGTTGTTGAACCGCTAAAAACCAAAGACGTGCCAGACCGATAGCTGCTTGTTTTTACACCATCTGAATCTCCAACTTGCACCCTGATTTCATCATTTCCCGATGAACTAAAGTTGCGTGCAATTAGTTCAACAACGTTGACGTCTGCTGGAATGGTAAAGTCAACTGACGCATTGCCGTTTAATGTCAAAACGGATGAACGGGTAAAACCAGCAGGAGTTGCCCACTCCGGAGCACTGCCACCTCGGCTAGTCAGTACCTGACCGCTTGTGCCAAAGTTTTCACCTCCAATACCAAGTCCCCCTTGGTTGTTGATCCGGAAACGTTCAGTTAATGTGCTCGAGTTGTTTGGTGTTGTCGAGAAAATTAGATTCCCTGGCATATCACCAGCGCCGGGATCTGTATCTACAAAACTTGAAACACTAGCCGCAGGAACAAAGTTTGTTCCGTCTGCACCAGTAAATTCAATTGCACCTAACTTGTCACCATTAACAACAACAGTGTTAGTTCCTTTTGTGCTTGATTTTGATCGACCAATTGTTAAAATTGGAGATCCAGTCGTTGCCGATGAATACCGGGTTAAAGATGCACACGAATCATCACCAGTACCAACAATCTGCAGTTGGCCTGTAATTCGGTTTGAAATGCTGCTATTCGTACCAACTAACAACCTGCCGTTGCTGTCGATACGCATCCGCTCAGTATTGCCAGAAAAAACCAGACTTCTCTCGCTTCCGCCATCTCTAAATTGAAGCGTAATATCGTTGTCTTCGTTTGCGGTAATTTGAAGGTTGGTATTACCAGTTGTATTGCCAATGCGAAGTGCTGCGCTACCGTCTGTGCCTTCAACATGAAGCGGCGTGCTTGGACTCGCAGTCCCCACCCCGACTCGGTTATTAACAGCATCAACAAAGAGAGTATCGGTATCAACGGCAAGGTTACCGTTTGCGCTGATAAGCATCCGCTCGGTTAGTGCTGATGCGCCGTCGGCGGTGGTAGAAAAGACTAGGCGAGTTGGTTGACTAGAGCCAGAGGTCCAAGTCCCGCCGTCTCTATGTGCACTTACCCTTGCCGCTTGGACATGACCTGAGTCAGTAAAGCTAAGAGTGCCTAAAAAGTCGCCGTCAGCAGGAGTCGCACTACCTTTGGCTAAATGGACAATCCCCGCACCTGTTGCACCAGCGTTATTGCCTTCAAAGATAGCCGTACCATTCTGAGCAGCTGTAGACGTACCAACTAACAACCTGCCGGAGCTGTCGATGCGGAGTGCTTCACTAGCTGTTCCTGCTCCTACAACAGAAAAATATAATTCCGTGTCTTCACTATCTGTTGTTCTATCGGTAAATACAGCGCCAATTTTTGCAGCTGGATGAGCTACATCAGTAGGCTCTGCTGTAAAACTAAGGGCTACTACGTTGTTCGTAGTTGTATTTGTATTGGCTACAAAAATACCACCTGCGGTAGCAACATTAGTGTTGGTTGAAGCTCGATCAAAATAAATATCACTTCCATTGGTCACCCACTGACCCGCTGGATCAGAAGACCACACTAAATTTCCACCCGAATCCAACGCCAAAACTTGGCCATCGGTACCGCCCGTAGCGCTGAGCTTCGGTGCCGTAACAGCTTGATCATTAATGTTGCCGGTTTCGACAGCAAACGAAGTAAGGACGTTACCGATGTAAGGCATGATCAGATGGTGTTATCTTGCGGGTTCAACATGTAGGAAACAACAACGTCAAGAACGTCAGTGTTACCTGCATAAGCACGGATCACGTCTTCTGATTCGACAATGATCTTGTTACCAGTCATGATTTCAAGAGAAGACTGGTTCGGGACTGTTCCAGAGGTGATGATTGACCCGGTGGAAGTTGCCCCAGACTTCACTAACTCAATCGTTACGTTTTGAGCGTTAGCGGAAGTATTAGAAGCAATGATACTAAGAATTACACCGTAGTTACCGGTTGGAACTCCACTGGAGTTGGTTGTGCCAGAGACAACTGCAGTGGGAGAGGTTGACCCGCTTGCGATGTTTTGCCTGGCTACAGAAACGAAACGAGCCATTACTTATAAGTTACTGCGCAGTTTTCTTAATTATAAGCTGCTTAGCCAAGAGCAATTGCGTAAACAATCGCAGTGTTATCGGCATAAGCTTCAGTGGCAACATTGCTTCCACTGATCTGAAGCGTTGATCCATACAAACCACTGGCGCCAGTCACGGTCGTACCAGAAACCGTGGTGAAGTTTGCGGTAGTACCGGTAACTGTCGTTCCAGTAATTGTTGTGAATCCACCGGTATCACCGGTGATTACCGTACCAGAAAGCGTAACAAAGTTTGCAGTTGTGCCAGTAACAGTCGTACCGGTAACAGTTGTAAATCCTGCGGTTACACCAGTCAGGGTAGTGAACTGACCGAGATTTCCAGTAAGTGTATTGAACTGTCCTGCGTCTCCTGTGACAGTAGTCCCAGAAAGTGTTACGAAGTTTGCGGTAGTTCCGGTGACTGTTGCGCCGGTGACCGTTGTGAAGCCAGCAGTTGCACCAGTAAGTGTTGTGAATTGAGCCAGGTTGCCGGTAACAGTTGCACCGGAAACTGTCGTAGTGCCAACAACTGTGACGCCAGTAATATTCGTTGCCCGGACCGCAGTGCCAGTAATCGTGGTTCCGCTTAACGTACCGGTGACATTGACACCAGAAGCAAAGAAGCTGTTGCCGTCAACCGTCAGGTCACCAGAAACAATCAAACTTCCGGTGACGGTATGACCAGAAGTGATCAGAGTCTGGAAATTACCTGTCGTGAAGTTAGCCGTGGTGCCGGTAACCGTCGTCCCTGAGAGGGTGACGAAGTTTGCAGTAGTACCGGTAACGGTGGTTCCAGTGACAGTAGTAAAGCCTGCCGTACCACCAGTCAGTGTGGTGAACTGAGCAAGAGTACCGGTAAGAGTTTGGCCACTAACCGTTCCAGTAACACTGATTCCGGAAGCAAAGAAACCGGAACCACCAATAAAGATATCGCCGTCTACATCAGCATCTCCAGTGACCGTGATGTTTTCACGGATGATGCCAGTCGTGAAGGTTGCAGTTTTGGCCGTTAAGGTGGTGAAGTTACCAACATCGCCGGTAACCGTTGCACCAGAGACGGTCGTGGTGCCAACAAGGGTGACGCCAGTGACGCTATTGAATTTACCAATGCCGCCACTAACGGTTGCACCAGAAACTAAGGTGGTGCCGACAATGTTGACACCGGTGATATTTGTAAAACGGGCTAAGGTGCCGGTAACGGTTGTGCCGCTGAGCGTGCCGGTGACTTGAACGCCGGAGCTGAAGAATCCTGAACCCTTGGCAAACAGGTTGCCAGATACGGTGAAGTCTCCGCCAACCGTATGGCCAGACGTAACTAAGGTTTGGAAATTACCGGTGGTGAAGTTAGCAGTCGTACCGGTGACCGTTGCACCAGAAAGACTGGTCGTAAAGGTACCGGTGGCACCGGTGATGCTGTTGAATCGGGTGGTTAAACCAGTGACTTCGCCAACCGACAGGAAGTTGGAAACCGTGCCGGTGATTGCAAAGAGGTTGGTGAACTGACCTTCATTACCGGTGACGGTTGCACCAGAGATTCGATCCGTGAAGGTACCAGAAACACCCGTCAGTGATGCAATGGTGAACGTTGTCGCAGTCAGGTTGATTGCGTTGACGTTCGTACCATTGACGTTGGTACCAGTCAGGGTCGTACCGCTGACAGTACCGCTGACCGTTGCGTTGGTTTGAACAACGAGAGAACTAATTGTTGCCTGGTTAGTAACCGATAAACCAGACGTAGTAGTGGCACCAGAAACCGTGAGGTTGTTCTGGACCGTAACGGAACCACTAACGGTGCCCCCGGTGCGGGGAAGATAGAAAATATTTAAATACGCCTTTGTGCCAGAGACAGTGAGCTTTTTGTTTTTAATTGCAGGGTCGACTTCAGCCGTCTGCACAACCGTCAATAGGTCGGCATCTGCTAGGTCGATACCTGCAATTTCTTGTAACTCGCTTATCCTGCGATTAGCCACTACCTATTACACATAAATGCCCTTGAATCAATTATAGTTCCGTTAGTCCAATACCTTACTTAACCCTGATTTCAAGGCGAGGTAAGACATTGGTTGCAAAATTCCAGCCTGCTTGAACACCTGCCACCAGGCCGCAGGAGACAACTAGAACCAACAGAAGCTCTGCAATCGTTAGGTTCCGACGTACATAAACCACTTGCGGTTGTTGTACTTGAGGAGCCGCCGCCTGCTGAGCTACGGTTTGTTGAATGGCAAGTTCTCTGGCTCTTGCTTTCATCATTTCTAGTTGCTCAGGACTGATCTGTGTAGGAGCCGGAGCTTGACTAGGGGGTACTTGTTCTTCCATTGGAGCAAATAGTTTTCCCACACATTAGCATCTGAGAAAGACGTGTGATTATGGCTTACGGAATTCGAAAAGGACTTGAAGACGTTGCTTGGGAACTGAAGGGAATTAAGAACATCCTTTCGTCCTTATGGCATAGCCGTTACGAAAACGGCGAAACTGACATCCTTAATCCCCAGGCTTATGCCGATGAGTACATTTCGACCGAGGAATGTGCCAGGCGTCTGAATGTTTCTGACCAAACACTAAGAAACTGGATGGCAATGGGTCGTAAAAACCCTGAAAAAGGCTGGGTTGAAGGCATCCATTACGTCAATGCCTCCCCGGATCCCAACCGTAAGGCCGTTATTCGCATCCCCTGGAACCAGCTGGTGCGCTCGTTTGCCAAGAACCGTGATATGGAGCCGAACGATTACCGGAAAAAAGCGCCTCCCATGTATGTATCTACGAATTTTGACGCCCTTGAGTAATGGCCCATCGCTTTATCAACGTGAAAATCGACATGGTTACGGTTGAAAACCACCGGGACGTGCTGCCGGAATCTTTGGTGAACCAAATCCAAATGTTCTTGCCGCCTGAAGGTTCTTTTGATGACGGCTGCCTGCAGCGTTATTTAGAAAACCTAAAGAATTACGAGCAGGAAGACGCAAATTCTGGGATGACGCTGGCAAATCGCCTTCGTCTGGCATTTCAGGACATGAGGCCGGACACAATTTGCGGTAAATTTCCGAAAGCGGAGCTTCCGCTAAAAAGACGGCTGCGTTGCGTGGCTGAATACCTGATTCGTTCTGGTGAATTCGATAAAGTCCGCGACGAATCCGGTAAACTCATCAAGAAACGCGGAATATTAGGCAAAATGGTGGTCTTGTACCAGCCAATGCCTAAACTATTGGAATCTTTAGAACGTCAGGGGTTGATAGAACAATGAACCGTCGTGAAAAACTAATTGCTTCCGTCATTGGTCCAGAGATGGATGAGACGAAAGCACGGATGTTGGACGCAACTGTCCGTCTGATCCTCGGGGATATGGGCCAGCAGTACTCCAAGATGTGGGAATGTGAAGGACCTGGAGTAATGGTGTTCCAGCCCCAGAACAAAGAGCGGTCTATGTTCTTCTTTACGCTCAAAGAGATGCACGCAGCACAAGAAGAGTGCGAAAAATCAAATGACGGTGACATGGCTGAGTCCTTCCGCCGTATTTTGGGTGCTGCTCAGAAGATTGACCCTAGCGAAAAAGCTGGTTACATCATCAATGATGATGAAGGCATGCGTTATTTTGAGGTGGACTACAACCAGATGACTAATAGCTGATGGGATTCCAGAGCATTTATGCCCACAAGGAAGATCTTGAGCTGATTACCAACTATGACCTGGTTGCATCAGCGCATGCTCTGCTGGAAGGCATTGATCTTGATGTCGCCAGCTCCAGCATTGCCAATAAATACGTAGAAGCAAAGGAATACTTCTCTCCAGCGGACGATGGACTGAACTGCCAGCAGTGGCACGGAAGTGTTTACTTGTTTCCGCCCAGTGGGGCGTACTTCTGGGACAAAAAGAACGATCGTTGGAAGATGACACGGGCTTCTTCTCCCACGTTGACCTCTTCTCATGCGGTCTGGTTCCGGAAATTGTACAGATCCTGGCTGGCACGGGAGGTTGACCAGGGACTTTACTTCACAAATTGTCCGGACATGATCCGGTACGAACAAAAAATCTTTGATTTTCCGATCTGCATCCTCAAAACCTCGCCGCTTTTGTTAAAAAATACAAGCAACGGCATCAGCAACCATAAAACCTGCACTTCGTTTTTGGTATATTTGCCGCCCATGAATGACTCAGCAGAAGCTACCGAAAAATTCGTCGATATTTACTCCGAGAAGGGCCGTATTCTCTGTTAAATTCCGTATACTGAAAGACGATTAACGGGGCGCATGACGGTTTTAGCTGACTGGCAGATTCAAGAACTGGCTCAAGAAGTCCAGATGATTGAGCCGTTTGTTGATCATGTGGTCAGCGAAGAAGATGGCCGTCGGCTTCTCAGTTATGGTCTCAGTTCTTACGGTTACGACATCCGACTTTCGGCAAAGCAATGCCTGATTTTCGGTAAAGTACAGGCCGGTGACTGTGATCCAAAAGCTTTTGACCCTGACATCCTTAAACCTGCTGAACTGCAGGAGGATGAACGTGGTCAATACTTCTTGCTTCCTCCTTACGGCTATTGCCTAGGCGTAGCACAAGAACGGTTGAAGCTGCCTCGTGACGTGACGGTAGTCGCCGTTGGTAAATCGACTTACGCTCGGTCCGGAATCCTGGTCAACATCACGCCAGCTGAAAGCGGCTGGGAAGGTTACCTCACCTTGGAAATCAGTAACTGTACTGGTCTCTTCAACCGTATTTATGCAAACGAAGGCATCACCCAACTTCTCTTTTATCGCGGCGCCCCTTGCGAAGTGAGTTATCAGGATCGTAAAGGGAAATATCAGGACCAACCTCATAACGTCGTCTTCTCTCAAGTTTGATTAGACGAAAGGCTTGCCAAAGTTGAAATCTGGTTTACGGGCGTAGTTGGTACCACCGGCTCGCCCAATGGTGTCTCCCATGCTGGGAAGTTCAGTACCTTCGATTGTCGCTGGATTCCGTGGAGTTTTACCACGAATCGTCGGCTCATCAATACCAGCTCTTTGCTTATAGGCGCCAGCAGTTTTTGCAGCTCGCATGAACTTTGCAACGCGGGCTTGCTTGTCATTAACTGACTCAGCGGAACTCCGCTCTTCTTCGTCGACACGACGCATGTCGGTGTCGTAAGCCTGCTCCGGATTTAAGTCCGTAAGTTCGGCGCCTGAAGTACCAGGTAACCGCCGAGGATCTTCTTCAGGACTGAACAAATTTGCCATAGTATTATTGTAAAAGGAATAAATCAAAGCCTTAGATATCATGTATCACAAAGCTGCAGGCTTCTTAGATAGCTTTGTCCAAGATGAAGTTAAGAGCCGCTGTTTGACCGAGGAAGACTTTGGTCAGCCGCTCGCCAATGAAGAAAATGATGTACCCTTATACGATATGTATAACAGGGGTCTGGTGGCATGCGAACAGGGTCTGGAGCGCAATCCGTTGAACATCGAAGGAATGCAAAGGCCGGGGATGACGGGCTACATTCCGTCAATGGAAGAGGGAATGGCAATGGGAGCATCGCCTCGTCCCAAGGGAGTAGTTCTGGAGCTGGAAGCACCGACGGAGGAGATGAAGGAGGAATCCCTCAAACGTCGTGGTTTGCGCCGGTAGAAGACGACGAAATGATTAGCGACTGCCCGGGTGGTGTTTGCCCTGTGCCCTGGGCAGTAAAAGAAGAACCTCCTGTGATCCAGGAGGATGTCGTCAATCATCCGTCTCATTACACCGACGGCGGAATCGAATGCATTGAAGCAATCGAAGCCCAGCTAACCGCCGAAGAATACCGTGGATACTTGAAGGGTAATATTGCCAAGTATGTTTGGCGTGAGAAGCATAAAGGCGGGACAGAATCACTGAAGAAGGCACAGTGGTATCTCGGTCGTCTTATTGAACTAGGCGATTAGAAAGGCTGGAAATCGTCGTCTTCTTCGTCCTCGTCGTCGGCAATGCAGCTGGCGGCGAGTTCGACTAATTCCAGGTCGGTGGGAATATCGAAATCAATATCGATTTGTTCATCTGCCATCAGTGCCTTAACGGCGTGCCATTCCATCAGGCGCTGGTGGTACAGATTTAAAAGTGCAACGTAGAGCTGTTCCCAGGTCATCTCTTGGGCGCTCAGCTCAGCTTTACGCATCGAGAATTGCAGTTCTAATGGAAGTTCAAACTCCCTGGGTTCTACCGAACGTTCCATTCCACCCTGCATTCGTTTGATGTAATTATTCTAAGCCTAGCTACTAAAGTCAAAATCGAAAAGATCTTGGGGTACGGAGTCCCAGTCAGGGCTATTTATACGGAAACTATTGGCAAATTCACTGAGCACATAAGGACTGACGCGTTCTTCCAAGGTACGGATTGCACGTACTTGGTGTGCAGCAGCTGCGTAATTACGGAACGCCGTCAACAAAATCTCGGTAGAGGACCAGGGATTGGCATCAATTTCGGTCAAGAAAAGATCGATCTCTTCCCGGCGGCGATCCAGTAGTCCGCCAATGACCTGGTGCTCTGCATCGAAGATCCAGCGACCCATTTCCTCCGTGGCACCACAGAAGTCTTCTTGTTCAATCAGATCAACGACTTCGCTGTACAAGAAGGCATCCCAGCCAATCGAATGAATAAACGAAATTAAAGCCTGACGCATGTGACCGTCAAGACCCAGGTTCAGCTTGGTTAGTTCTGTATCAATAACGTGCACTTCATGAAACAAGTACTCCAGTGCTTTGCGTGTCGTGCAGCGCTGTCCTTGCTTGACTGGAGCACCGTCTGGGTAGAACTGAGTGCCAAATCCTATGGTGAACGGCTCACCCCCGGTTACGTCATCGGGGTATGCCTTCTCATTGAATCCTTCGTATTTACGGATTAATGTAATCGCACACGAAAGATCAGCCATGGGGGTAACACTTATTACCCCCAATCATACATAATTATCTACCTTGTCCTCGAGTTTTCTTTCTGCCGTGATTTGGCTTTGAGTGCTTTCCTTGGCCTTGTTTTGTCTTTTTGGGAGGAGCTGACTGGAAAGTGGTTGTGCCTTTGCGCATTGGTCAAGTGCGTGACTTCACCACTTTACCTTGTGTGACCAGTACCGTGCAGAGAATTTATCCGGATTCGCATCTTGTGCGTCATGACGGGCGTAGTAAGACTTCTTGCGGGCTTTATCCTTTTCAGTTTTAGGGTTCTTACCAGCTCCTTCCACACCCTGCTGCCCAAAGCGAATCACCTTCTCTTTATCTCCCTCTTTGGCAAGAACCACATGACTCTTGGTGGGATGGCCAGGAGTACGCACAGGCTTGTTAGGAGTCAGACTTTCTTTTAACTCTTGACCTTTCTTGTATGATTTTGCTGCTCTAGCAGCTTTCTTATGTTTATCCGACATCAGAGACCTTTAAACATAGATGTAAATTCACCAAGGATCTTTTGTCCTGTCTTGGACTTGTAATCCTCGTCTTCATCATCTAAGTTTAAGCTGAAGAAACTTGATTCTTCGCTTGTTCCCTCGTCAGTGACAGGGGTGTCATCAAAGAAACTTTCAATGGTGCCAAGAGAGGCGAAGGGATCGCTCAGGTCAAGACCGTAAGCTTCCAGCGCATCCTCTGAGCCTGCTTTGGTGAGAAGGGTCTGTTCACTACGTTCCAGGTCAGGGAAGAAGTTTTCGTAGAACTCATCTTCTGTTCCTTGATATCCAGCGGTCTGGAATACTTTATAAAGCTCAGTATCCGCAACTGCCTGCTCATCTTTATAGTCCTCTGGCCTTTCGATGTAAGTAAGACCGAGGACCTCTTGGGTTGGGCGCTGGCGTTTCTCGTTAAGGAATTTGATTTCCTCTCGAATCTTCTGTGCAGAGCCAGTGCGAAGTGTTTCGACAATATATTCTTTCAGTTCTTCAACAGTTCCCTTGAAGTCAGTTAGGCCATAACGCTGGAGAACCTCGTCCCAGGTTGACTTATCGCTTGGGTCAAGACCCTTAAGCATCTCGTCAGCAAACTCTTCTGGCGTGATGAACTGACCAAAAACAGAACCTTGCTTAAGTGCCTCTTCCTTAAGTGCAGGCAGAATATTGTTGTAGATCTCATCTTGAACTTTCCCGGCGTTCAGAATGTCTTCTGCAGCGTCATAGCCCTGGCCCTGGCCCTTAACCTGGAAATGCATCCGGGCAAAAGCTGCCTTATCGTTCACGTCAATGCCAAAGCGATAAGCCTGTTGTGCCCAGTACTCATCACCGGCTTTAGCTGCTTCCCAGTCATCAGAAACGGTTTTTGCCTGGGTCGCATAATCAGATTCCCTTGCCTTGTCCCCGACAGGATTGAAGTAGAACTCTGAATCAAAATAACGTTCGCCAGTGTTTTTAATTTGATCCAGGTATTGCTGTGCCCTAAGGTCAGCCACAAGGCTGACGGCATTAACCATATCCTGAGTCTGGAACGGGTTTTGCTCTTCTTGCCTGATGTCGAGGTATTCGACGAACTCGTCCATCGAACGGGACGTGTTAAAGCGTGGGTTTAGGTACTCGTCAATAAACTGACGGGCAAAGTCTGCTTCAATTTTTATCGTATCTTGTGCTTCTTCTGTCGTGTATCCAAGCTCTAATTCCTGTTCGTAGCGGGTTTTGAGTTCGTTATCAAACCACTGCTGCCAGTTATAGGTTGCGTTGTTGCCGATGCCTGTGATTCCTTGCAGGCTTTTCTCCAGGGATTCTTCTGCCTTGCCTGCAGAGGTGAAGGAAAGAATACCGCCTACGCCTGTATCGCCAAGGATTGAGTTGCTCAACTGCTTGTTGATATCCATCACTTCACTGAAACCACTAAAACCAGTAAAGAGATCAAGCATCTCTTCCTTGGCTTTAGCCTGCTTCATTTCATCGATTGTCTCCTTGAGAACGTCTTGAGCTAAAGCGCCGAACTTTTTAACATCAACGGTTGCTTTTTCACCAACGGCCTGATTTAAAGCATCTTCTAATTCAGTGATACCGTAGCCAGCATTGATGTTGTAATTCATGCTGACTTGTTTGTCTTCCGGTCTATCGGATAGACGGAACAGCGTCACAAACTCATCTGGTTTATTGGCATCCAAGAAATATTCTTTGCCTAGTTGACGCCAATAAGGGTCGTCACGTTTTGCCTTTTCCCATTCAGCCGCGATTTCTGGAACGTTTAACAAACGTTCTGACTGTGTTTGGGTATTTACGCCAAGCTGTAAATCACGGACGTTTTGCAAGTCCTGATCCGTTGGCTTGGTTTCAACGTATGCTTCTGAAGCCTGGAGAGCTTCTGGTGCATTGGCGCGGAATCCTGCAGCTTTTCCTTGATTGGTGTAATGCTGCAGGTAGTAGCCGGTCTCTCCGTAACGTTCGGTGATATCGATGTCATCATTGGCTACTGCAGCCTTCCATTCGTCTTTGACTTGGGGATAAGTTTTCTGGTAATACTTGGCATCAAACGCTCCATACAGAGGTTTTGCACCAAGGGCTGTGTCCCAGGTCTGCAGTTTTTCTGTACGGTAAAACGTCTTAAATTGATCTTCTAGATCAGTTTTGACTTCATCAGGAACATCTTTGATTGCACGAATAATGTCCCGTTGCGCAACGTAGTCGCCGCCATTAGTTGTATTTGCAGCTCCAAGCGTCGACTTGTACGCTTCATTTAACTGTGTATTTTTTGTATTTAATGCTCTATTTTCGTTATTAGTTCTGTTGTTTTGATCATTAACGAAACGGTTCCGGTTGTTGGTGGCAGTATCGTCAACATCTCTATAGTGAGTTTCTGTTCCTGTATCTGTACAGTGACCAAAGAACCACCGAGTACAAACCGTTACCTGGTAATATTCTCTTCTTTTTAAATTGGTAGGATTATCTGTTTTTAAATCTGTTTGATAATCCGTCTTCTCATACGAGACTTCCCACTTCTTCTTTGTGGAATCATAGTAAATTCCCATATCAAGCTACGCACCCAAAAGTGCTTGGACAGACGGTGGAGAAATCAATAAGCTCCTGGGTCATCCAGGATTGAATCTTATCCATCCTAGCTTGAGTAAAGAATTCTTGCTGCTGGTACCATTCTTCCATTTTTGCGCTTGCCTTGTTTGCGTTACACCTTCTACAGGCAGGAATTAAGTTGTTTCGGTTGCTGGAACCAGAACGAAATCTTGGGACTATGTGATCCAAGGATGTGGCGTTGTCGCCGCAGTAACCGCACTTGCAGTCCCAGGCGTCGTATATGGATTGTCGATAACGTTTCTTTGCTAACTTCGGAGTTAATTCAATGAGCAGGGCGAGGGGATCCTGTTCACAATTGAACATACTCTTTAGTTGCCGTTAATTTATTTTAATTTGCCCACACATTTGACGACAAAAATAAAGAGATAAAAATTCCCTTAAATCTGTTGACTTTTCCTTGACCCCTAATACCGTATGTGAGTACGCACTACCTGCGCCATGACCAGAACCAGCGGATGGGTTCCCGTCCACAAGGCGGAACAACTCCTTGGTGTCGACCGCCAAACCCTCTTCAAGTACCGCGACAACGGCACTCTGAAGCTAGGACCCCACTTCGCAGCTTTTCCTGAGACCCGTTCCCGTGACAGCTATCGCTGGAATGTGAACGCCGTCAAGAAACAGCTGAAAAAGCTGGCGTCAGCTGCTTGACCTGACGGTAATGGTTCTTGCGTATGCGATGAGCTAACAGCAGATCAGTAACGTTCAACCGAATGTTCTGATAATCCATTGCCTCATAGAGAGACGAGTAGAGGGACTTCCAGCAGCTCCGCAGTTCGCGGGGCTGTTTTTCTTTGAGGTCAAACAGGACTGCCCACTGCGGGTGCAAAGGCCGGATCGGACGCTTCCGACTTGCGATGCAAATGTTGGCGTCAGTGCCCCAGGAGAAATCCTGCAGTTCTTCTGGCTTGAGGCCGTACGTGGCAATCATGGCGTAAAGCCATCCCACGTCTCTTGTCTTTTTGTGCGAGATCAGCTGGAAATACTCGTCAACGATCCGCTGATCTAAAGGCGGTTGATGAGTCATGGTTGAGATGCGTTGGACTGCCCGGACCATATCCAGGGCGGCGACCAGGTGATAGTAGCTTAAGGAATCCTTAACAAGTCTCGTGAGACTTAAGATAAGTATACCTTATTAAAAATTTGTTAAGCCTAGGAGGGGGTCACGCCACTGGAGAAGGCATACCATGCTAGGCCGATTGCCTCCATCGTCGAGACCTCTCCGCTTCCATAGGGGATGTTCACCAC
>Ga0070754_10001882_pt1 | contig 16054 bp, 10 predicted proteins | sample VirMetDEL_Sep_01_FD_75181 | JGI IMG/M metagenome (GOLD analysis project Ga0070754, IMG submission 75181) | Aqueous microbial communities from the Delaware River and Bay under freshwater to marine salinity gradient to study organic matter... | ecosystem: Environmental > Aquatic > Marine >... | reverse complement strand
GCCCCGCAACCAGGCCGAGAACAACAAAAACTGCCCTAAGGCAGAGCCTGAACTGGTTGGATCGTAGATCAGCAACACAGCGACCAAAGCAATCCGTTTGCTCTTGACTCCCGATTGGGAGTGTCATGAAGGTCACACTTTATGGCGAGGGCGATCAACAAAAACAAAAAGCCCGAAACCAATAATAAAAATAGAGCACGCAACTACTTCTGGGGGAGCTTCGGCTCCCCTTGTAGTTTCCGGTATTTGACGTTTTTAGGCTTATGGCGCAAGGCCTGTAGCTTGTTCCTACACCATCCCCCGACTAAATGCTAGAATCCCGGCCCATCATGCGGTCATTCTTCGTTATGGCCGAACATTCCTTCAAACAGTGCATCCCATGCTGAAGAAGTTGTTCCAGTCATTCCGTTCTCCCTTGCGTCGAACGCAACACAAACGCAGCACGCCTGAAGTGCTCAACAGCAGCCAACATTCGCTGCAACGCGCTCAGTTCAGCCGTTATGCAGTGAACATCGTCGAACGTTTGCAGAACGCCGGTTACCAGGCTTATCTGGTGGGCGGCTGTGTACGCGACATGTTGCTCAATATCACGCCCAAGGACTTCGACGTCGCCACCAGCGCCACGCCCGAGCAAGTGCGCGCCGAGTTTCGCAATGCGCGCATCATCGGCCGCCGCTTCAAGCTGGTGCATATTCACTTTGGCCGCGAAATCATCGAGGTCGCGACCTTCCGTGCCGGTCATCCGCAAAACGATGAGGAAGAAGACACCAATCAGTCTTCCCGCAACGAAAGCGGACGCATCCTGCGCGACAACGTCTACGGCACCCTGGAAGAAGACGCGCAGCGCCGCGACTTCACCATCAACGCCCTGTATTACGACCCGGTCAGCGAGCGCATCCTCGATTACGCCAACGGCGTGCACGATATTCGCAACAACCTGATCCGCCTGATCGGCGACCCGACGCAGCGCTACCAGGAAGACCCGGTACGCATGCTGCGGGCGGTGCGTTTCGCCGCGAAGCTGAACTTCGGTATCGAGCGCCACACGGCTGCACCGATTCGCGAACTGGCGCCGATGCTGCGGGAAATCCCCTCGGCGCGCCTGTTCGAAGAAGTGCTCAAGCTGTTCCTCTCGGGCTACGCCGCCGATACCTTCGAAATGCTCGTCGACCTGCAGTTGTTCGATCCCTTGTTCCCGGCGAGCGCCGAAGCACTGGAATACAACCCGACGTATACCCACACCCTGATCAGCGAAGCGTTGATCAACACCGACCTGCGCATCAAACAGAACAAACCGGTTACCCCGGCGTTCCTGTTTGCCGCCCTGTTGTGGCCGGCCTTGCCCAAACGCGTACTGCGCCTGCAAGACCGTGGCATGCCGCCGATCCCGGCCATGCAGGAAGCCGCCCACGAGTTGATCGCCGAACAGTGCCAGCGCATCGCCATCCCGAAACGCTTCACCCTGCCGATCCGCGAGATCTGGGACATGCAGGAACGCCTGCCGCGTCGCAGTGGCAAGCGCGCCGACCTGTTGCTGGAGAACCCGCGCTTCCGTGCCGGCTACGACTTCCTGCTGCTGCGTGAAAGCGCCGGCGAGCAGACCGACGACCTGGGCGAATGGTGGACCGACTACCAGGACGCCAATGACAGCGAGCGCCGCGAGATGATTCGTGAACTCGGCAGCAAAGGCGATGGCGTCGGCGAAGGGCCCAAGAAGCGCCGTCGCAGCGGGAGCAAACGCAAGCGCAGCGCCGCCGATGCCTCGGGCGCCGCAGGCGAATAAACGTGGAACGCATCTACATCGGCATGGGCAGCAACCTGGCGGCCCCGGAGCAACAATTGCGCAATGCTATCGAGGCGTTGGCGCAATTGCCGGGCACTACCGTCGCCGGGGTGTCGGCCTTCTATCAAAGCGACTCCCTGCTCCCCGGCCAACCGCGCTACACCAATGCGGTCGCGGCCCTGGACAGCTGCCTGGCGCCACTGGAACTGCTCGATGCGCTGCAAGCCATCGAGAACGACCAAGGCCGCGAGCGCCTTGAGCGTTGGGGCCCACGCACGCTCGACCTGGATATCCTGCTGTTCGGCGACCGCCTGATCGACGAACCACGCCTGCAAGTGCCGCACTATCAGATGCACCTGCGCGCCTTCGTGCTGTACCCGCTGGCCGAACTGGCCCCAGCCACCCTGCAATTGCCCGATGGCCGGCGCCTCAGCGACCTGCTCGCAGCCTGCCCGTTTGTCGGCCTGGAACGCATGCCTGCGCTCAGCACCCAGCGTTGATCAGCCACTGCTGAATCGCATCAGTAACAGCGGTAACACCACCGTCGTAACAATGCGGTAACACATGCAATTGACTTCCCGTGTCCTCCTCACGACTATAGGCGTCCCGCTGCCGCCAACCGGCGCTAATGGGCGCAATCCAGGCCTTATAAGCACTGCTCTCAAGAAAGTGCGCCTGTATAAACGAAGACTCACGCGCGTTACTCGCTGTTTCCATGCGCCTGAACGAGGACCCTTTTCATGCCAGACGTTACCCTGACCACCTTGCAGAGCCTAAAGCTCAAAGGTGAAAAAATCACGATGCTGACCTGCTATGACGCCACCTTCGCCCACGCCTGCTGCCAAGCCGGTGTCGAGGTGTTACTGGTGGGCGACTCCCTCGGCATGGTGCTTCAAGGGCATGACAGCACCCTGCCCGTCACCACGGATGAACTTGCGTACCACACCGCCAGCGTCAAGCGCGGTAACGACGGCGCCTTTATCATCGCCGACCTGCCGTTCATGGGTTACGCCACCGTCGAACAGACCTTCCACAACGCCGGCAAATTGATGCAAGCCGGCGCGCACATGGTCAAGCTCGAAGGGGCCGCCTGGCTCGCCGACTCGATCCGCATGCTCGCTGAACGCGGCGTGCCGGTGTGCGCGCACATGGGCCTGACACCGCAGTCCGTGAACATCCTCGGCGGCTATAAAGTCCAGGGCCGCAACGAAGCCCAGGCGCGCCAGATGCGTGCCGATGCCATCGCCCTGGAACAAGCCGGCGCCGCGATGATCGTGCTCGAGTGCGTGCCCAGCGAACTGGCCGCGGAGATCACCCATGCGGTCAAAGTGCCGGTGATCGGCATTGGTGCCGGGTCGGCCACCGACGGCCAGGTCCTGGTGCTGCACGACATGCTCGGCCTGTCGATGACCGGCCGGGTACCGAAGTTCGTGAAAAACTTCATGACCGGCCAGGACAGCATCCACGCCGCGTTGAGCGCATACGTCGCCGAAGTCAAAGGCGTGACCTTCCCAGGCGCCGAACACGGATTCTCTGCATGAACACCGTAAAAACCCTACGTGAACTGCGGGCCGCCGTTACCCATGCCCGCAGCGCCGGCAAACGTATCGGCTTTGTGCCCACCATGGGCAACCTGCACAGCGGCCACGCGGCCCTCGTGGCCAAGGCGGCCCAACAGGCGGATTTCGTGGTCGCGAGCATCTTCGTCAACCCGCTGCAATTTGGCGCCGGCGAAGACCTGGACAAGTACCCGCGTACCCTCGCCGCCGACCAGGAAAAACTCCTGCAAGCCGGCTGCAACCTGTTGTTCGCGCCAAGCGTCGAGGAAATGTACCCCAGCGGCATGACCGGCCAGACCCGCGTCAGCGTGCCGCAATTGTCCGAAGGCCTGTGCGGCGCCAGCCGTCCCGGGCACTTTGAAGGTGTGGCCACGGTGGTCAACAAGCTGTTCAACATGGTCCAGCCGGATATGGCCGTGTTTGGTCAGAAGGACTACCAGCAACTGGCCGTGATTCGCGCCATGGTCCATGACCTGAACATGCCGATCCAGATCATCGGTGAACCGACCGTGCGCGCCGAGGATGGCCTCGCGCTGTCATCGCGCAACGGTTACCTCACCGCCGAGCAGCGGGCCGTTGCGCCGACGTTGTACCGCAGCCTGAGTCAGATTGCCGCCGCCATCAAAGGCGGCGACCGCGACTTCGCCAAACTGCGTGCCGAACAGGTCCAGCAGATCGAAGCCGCCGGCATGCGCGTGGGTTACCTCGAAGTGCGCCAAGGCGTCCACCTGCGCCCGGCCACGGTCGAGGATCGCGATGTAGTGATCCTGGTCGCGGCCTACCTGGGCGCGACGCGCCTGATCGACAACCTGCATCTGACCCTCGACTGACCCCCTGCCTGTTGCCCAGCCTGATGCGCCGGTATAAAAAAGTACCGGCCACAGCGCAGACAAAGCCAAGACATATCGACACGCTAGGTTTAATGTATTCGCCCTGCGCTATGGTTAGCGCTGTCCGGAACCCATTGCTTGATGAAAGACTGGATGTTTCGGGCTTTGAAGTGTCCTAAAGGCAGTCCCCGTAATAAAAGGAAACCCGCAGCGATGGCGTACTACCGCACCCCTCATGACGTTACCGCTCTGCCCGCCTGGCGAGCGCTCAATCAACATCGCCAAGCCATGCAGGATTTCAGCATGCGCGACGCGTTCAATGCCGATCCTCAGCGTTTTTCCCAATTCACCTTGAGCAGCTGCGGGCTTTTCCTCGATTACTCGAAAAACCTGATCACCAGCGAAACCCGCAACCTGCTCGTGGACCTGGCCAAGGAAGTCGACCTTAAAGCCGCGATCGACGCGCTGTATGCCGGCGAGCCGGTGAACTCGTCCGAGGGTCGCCCTGCCCTGCACACCGCCCTGCGCCGCCCAGTGGGCGACAAGTTGTCGGTCAACGGCGTGAACATCATGCCGGACGTACACAAGGTGTTGAACCAGATCACCGACCTCGTGGGCCGCATCCACGACGGCCTGTGGCGCGGCTACACCGAGAAGCCGATCACCGACGTGGTGAACATCGGCATCGGTGGCTCGTTCCTCGGCCCGGAGCTGGTCTCCGAAGCGTTGCTGTCCTACGCCCACAAAGGCGTGCGCTGCCACTACCTGGCGAACATCGACAGCAGCGAGTTCCACGAACTGACCATGAAGCTGCGCGCCGAGACCACGCTGTTCATCGTCTCGTCGAAATCCTTCAACACCCTCGAAACCCTGAAAAACGCCCAGGCCGCCCGCGCCTGGTACCTGGCCCAGGGCGGCTCGGAAGCCGAGCTGTATCGCCACTTCATCGCCGTATCGAGCAACAACGCGGCCGCCGTGGCCTTCGGTATCCGCGAAGAAAACATCTTCCCGATGTGGGACTGGGTCGGCGGCCGTTACTCGCTGTGGTCGGCCATCGGCCTGCCCATCGCCCTGGCCATCGGCATGTCGAACTTCAAGGAGCTGCTGTCCGGTGCCTACACCATGGACCAGCATTTCCAGAACGCGCCGTTCGAACAGAACATGCCGGTGCTGCTCGGCCTGCTGGGTGTGTGGTACGGCAACTTCTGGGGCGCGCAGAGCCATGCGATCCTGCCCTACGACCACTACCTGCGTAACATCACCAAACACTTGCAACAGCTGGACATGGAATCCAACGGCAAGAGCGTGCGCCAGGACGGTACACCCGTGTCCACCGATACCGGCCCGGTGATCTGGGGCGGCGTGGGCTGCAACGGTCAGCACGCGTACCACCAGTTGCTGCACCAGGGCACCCAACTGATCCCGGCCGACTTTATCGTGCCGATCGTCAGCTTCAACCCGGTCTCCGACCACCATCAGTGGCTGTACGCCAACTGCCTGTCCCAGAGCCAGGCGCTGATGCTCGGCAAGACCCGCAGCGAAGCCGAAGCCGAGCTGCGCGACAAGGGCCTGCCGGAAGCCGACGTGCAGAAGCTGGCCCCGCACAAGGTGATCCCGGGCAACCGTCCGAGCAACACCCTGGTGGTCGAGCGCATCAGCCCGCGGCGCCTGGGCGCACTGGTCGCGATGTATGAACACAAAGTGTTCGTGCAAAGCGTGATCTGGGGCATCAACGCCTTCGACCAATGGGGCGTGGAGCTGGGCAAGGAACTGGGCAAGGGCGTCTACAACCGCCTGACCGGCGCCGAAGAAAGCCTGGCCGACGATGCGTCGACCCAGGGCCTGATCAACTACTTCCGCGGTCGTCACCGCGGCTGACGTCGGTCACACAGGGCCGGCGTCCATTCGGACGTCGGCCTTGAACCCGCCCCCGACTGGGTGCATCTTTATGACTTGTCGCAAAAACAAGAATAAGGATCGCTCATGTTCGATATCAGCATGTTTCCCATCGCCGATGCCGTCCGCCGGGCTGCGCAACTGAGTCAAGAGGACTATCAGCGCCTCTATCGCCAATCCATCGAACAGCCGGACACGTTCTGGGCCGAACAGGCCAGGCGCTTTCTCGACTGGACCATGCCCTGGCACACCGTCAATACCTCGGACATCCAGACCGGCGCCACCCAATGGTTTGCCGGCGGCCAATTGAACGTCAGCTACAACTGCATCGACCGCCACCTGGCGCAACGCGCCGAGCAACCGGCCTTCATCTGGGAGGGCGATGATCCGACAGCGTCTTCCACCATCACCTACCGCCAACTGCATCAAAACGTCAGCCGCCTGGCCAATGTGCTGAAAAGCCGTGGCGTGAAAAAAGGCGACCGGGTGTGCATCTACATGCCGATGATTCCGCAAGCGGCCTACGCCATGCTCGCCTGTACGCGGATTGGGGCGGTGCATTCGGTGGTGTTTGGCGGCTTTTCACCCGACGCCCTGCGCGACCGCATTCTCGACGCCGACTGCCGCACGGTGATCACCGCCGATGAAGGCGTGCGCGGTGGCAAGCCGGTGGCGTTGAAACAAAATGTCGACAAGGCCCTGGCCAGTTGTCCGAACGTCAGCACCGTGCTGGTGGTAGCGCGCACCGGGGCCGCCGTGAACTGGAGCGAAGGCCGCGACCTCAACTATCAACAGGCCGTGGATGCCGCCAGCGATGACTGCCCACCCGAGCCGATGGGCGCCGAAGACCCGCTGTTTATCCTCTACACCTCCGGCAGCACCGGCAAACCCAAGGGCGTGCTGCACACCACCGGCGGCTACCTGCTGCAAGCCGCGATGACCTTCAAGTACGTGCTCGACTACCGCGACGGCGAAGTGTTCTGGTGTACCGCCGATGTGGGATGGGTCACCGGCCACAGCTACATCGTGTACGGCCCGCTGGCCAACGGCGCCACCTCGCTGATGTTCGAAGGCGTGCCCAGCTACCCGAGCAGCTCGCGCTTCTGGCAGGTCATCGACAAGCACCAGGTCAATATCTTCTATACCGCGCCGACGGCCCTGCGCGCATTGATGCGCGAGGGCCACGCTCCGTTGGAGAACACCTCCCGCGCCAGCCTGCGCCTACTCGGCAGCGTCGGTGAGCCGATCAATCCGGAAGCCTGGGACTGGTACTTCAACGCCGTCGGCGAACAACGCTGCCCGATTGTCGATACCTGGTGGCAGACCGAAACCGGCGGCATCATGCTCAGCCCGCTGGTCAGCGCCCAGCGCATCAAGCCCGGCTGCGCGACCCAACCGATGTTCGGCGTGCTGCCGGTGCTGCTCGATGAGCACGGCAAGGAAATCAACGGCCCGGGCAGCGGCGTGCTGGCGATCAAATCCAGTTGGCCGGGGCAGATCCGCAGTGTCTATGGCGACCCGCAGCGCATGATCGACACCTACTTTAAACCCTACCCCGGTTATTACTTCACCGGCGATGGCGCGCGGCGTGACGAAGACGGCGACTACTGGATCACCGGGCGCATCGACGATGTGATCAACGTCTCCGGCCACCGTATCGGCACCGCCGAGGTGGAAAGTGCCCTGGTGTTGCATGACTGGGTCGCCGAGGCTGCGGTGGTGGGCTATCCCCATGACGTCAAAGGCCAGGGCATCTATGCGTTCGTCACGCCGATGAATGGCGTGGAGCCCAGCGATACACTGAAGAAACATCTGCTCGAACTGGTCAGCAAGGAAATCGGCAGCTTTGCCAAACCGGAACTGATCCAATGGGCCCCGGCCTTGCCGAAAACCCGCTCGGGTAAGATCATGCGACGCATTTTGCGCAAAATAGCCTGCAACGAGTTGGACAGCCTCGGAGATACCTCCACCCTGGCCGACCCCAGCGTGGTCGCCGGCCTGATCGACAAACGCCTGAACCGATAGGAACCCGCGCGTCGCCATGGAATTTATCCGCAGCCGTATCGAAACCCAGTTGATGAGCCTCACCGGCTTGTCGCTGGGCCAGTTGGACCTGAAAAACCCCAAGGGCGACCCCGGCCTGTTCGGCCCGGACTCGGTCAGTTGGCAAGTGCATGGCGATTTCAGCAGCATGCTCATCGGCGGCATCAGCGCCTTGATGCTGCAAGCCTTGCACCCATTGGCGCTGGCTGGCGTGTGGGACCATTCGAACTTTCGCCAGGACATGCTCGGGCGCCTGCGCCGCACGTCGCAGTTCATTTCCGGCACCACCTTCGGTTCACGCAAAGACGCCGACTGGCTGATCGAAAAAGTACGCACCATTCACCTGCAGGTTGTCGGCCATGCACCCGACGGCCGCGCCTACGCGGCCAGCGACCCGCAGTTGCTGACCTGGGTGCATGTGGCGGAGGTCAGCAGCTTCCTCGCCGCACACGTGCGTTATCGCAACCCGCAGCTGTCGGGGCGCGATCAGGATCGTTACTACAACGAAATCGCCCTGGTCGCCGAACGCCTGGGCGCGTGGAATGTGCCGCGCTCACGCGAGGAAATTGCGGATTATCTGGCGCGTATCCGTCCACAATTGTTGTGCGACGCGCGCAGCCGCGAAGTGCTGCGCCTGCTGCTCGAAGCCCCGGCGCCCAGCACCCTGGCCAAACCCTTTGGCGCCCTGATGATGCAGGCCGGGATCGACCTGCTGCCGGCCTGGGCCGCCGACATGCTGGGGCAACACCCGAGCCCGCTGCAACGCCAGTTGGTGCGTGCCGGGGTCAAGCGCAGCGCGCCGGTGCTGCGTTGGGCAATGCGCAATGGCTCGGTGCAGCGCGCGCATCGGCGGATGGGGTTGATGTAGGCGACGCTCCATAACTGCTAAACTCCGCGCCCACATTTACCCAGCAAGGCGCGCTCCATGTCTCCCCTGAACCAGGCGCTGCGCGCCGCCCTCGATCATCGTCAAGGCCTGATCAGCGAGTTGCACGCCCAAGGCACCGACTGTTACCGGCTGTTCCACGGCAGCCAGGAAGGCGCCGGAGGCCTGACCATCGACCGCTATGGCCCGCAATTGCTGGTGCAGAGCTTCCACCAACCGCTGGAAAACGCAGACTTGCTGGACCTGCATCAACTGATCAGCCAGTACATGGGCCTGGAATTGCTGCTGGTGTACAACGACCGTTCCCGTGGCAACTCGCGGATCGACCGCGAAGACACGGTCTACCGCGCCACACCGCAAGCGCTGCAGGACCTGGTCGGCCACGAATGGGGCCTCAATTACCGCGTGCGCGGGCGCCATGCAGGGCAAGACCCGTTGCTGTTCCTCGACCTGCGCAACACCCGCGGCTGGGTCAAGACACACAGTGCCGGCAAAAGCGTACTGAACCTGTTCGCCTACACCTGTGGCGTGGGCCTGAGCGCCGCGGCCGGCGGTGCGCGTGACGTGTGCAACCTGGATTTTGCCGAAGGCAACCTGGCGGTCGGCCGCGAAAACGGCCTGCTCAACCCGCAACTGGCACCCATGACGTTCGTGCAATCCGATTATTTCCCGGCGATTCGCCAGCTGGCCGGCCTGCCGATCACTCAGCGGCGCGGACAGAAACTGCCGGGCTATCCGCGCCTGGAACCGCGTCAATATGACCTGGTGTTGCTTGACCCGCCGGCCTGGGCCAAGAGCGCCTTCGGCACCGTCGACCTGTTGCGCGACTATCAAAGCCTGCTCAAGCCGGCGCTGTTGGCAACCGCCGATGACGGCGTGCTGATCTGCTGCAACAACCTGGCAAAAGTGAGCATGGACGATTGGCGTGAGCAGGTGCTACGTTGCGCCGAGAAAGCCGGGCGTCCGGTGCGCGACTGGCAAATCATGCCTCCTGGCGCCGACTTTCCGTCGCAAGACCAGCAACCTCCATTGAAGACTCTGATCCTGCAGTTATAGGAATTTTCTGAAAGAGGGTGGCTCTTCGGAACCGAAAACCCGTGCCATACTCCAAGGCACTCCTGTTCGACATAGATGGCGCCGCCCCATGCCCAAAGGATTGATTCGCGCCACTGGCGCCTTGTTGACTGCCGTTGCCCTGTACAGCTTGCTGGGCTTTTTGATTTTGCCCGGCATTGCCCTTCGCATAGCCAACCAACAGTTGGCCAACTACGCCACGGTGCCGGCCCGCATCGAGCGTATCGAGCTCAACCCGTTCAGCCTGGAAGTGACGCTGTGGGGCCTCAAGATCGGCGATCCCGGCAAGGAACAAGTGGGTTTCGAGCGGCTCTACGCCAACCTGCAGCTCGACAGCCTGTGGACCCGCGCCCTGCACCTGGCCGATGTGCAACTCGACAAACCCAAGACCGAGTTGCTGTTCGACAAGTCCGGCCAGTTGAACCTGGCGCAGTTGTTCAAACTGCCACCCAGCGAACCGACACCGGCAGACCCCAACGCCAAACCGTTCCCGTTGCGGATCGAGCGGATCAAGCTGGCGGGCGGTTATCTGCACTTTGAAGACCTGCGCCCCAGCGAGCCGATCGAGTTCCTCTACGACAAACTCGACTTCGAGCTGAAAAACCTCAGCACCCTGCCGGAAGACAATGCCGACATGACCCTGGTCGCCGCCGGCCCGGAAGGCGGGCAGATCGACTGGAAGGGTAACGTCAGCCTGGTGCCGATCACGTCCAAAGGCACCCTGAAAATCACCGATGGCAAGATGAAAGCCTGGTGGCCCTATGTGCGCGACGCCCTGCCCCTGGTCCTCGAAAACGGCGTGCTCAACTTCAGCACGGACTACACGTTCAGCCTGGCCAAAGAAACCGAACTGAACCTGACCAACACCGCCGCCAGCATAGCGCCGTTCGCCATCAAGGCGCCGGATGGCCGGCCGCTGGTGCGCCTGGAACGCCTGGACGTCAGCGAAACCACGATCGACCTGGCCAAGCAGCAGGTAGTAGTCGGCAAGATCCGCAGCAACAAGCTGGAAACCTGGGCCGCCCGCGAAGCCGATGGCCAACTGGACTGGCAGAAACTGTTCGCCAGCCAGCCGGGCAAGCCAGCCAAGGCGCCGGAAGCCGCCAGCGCGCCAGCAGCTGCCGACTCGCCCAAAGCCGCGCCCGCAGCGCCGAGCAAGCCTTGGCAAGTGCTGCTCAAGGATGTGCAACTGCGCAACTATCAGGTGCACCTGGCCGACCGCCAGGCCCAACCTGCGGTCGCGCTGGAACTCGGCCCGCTGAACGTCGATGTGCAGAACTTCGACAGCCTCAACGGCAGCCCCTTCACCCTCAAGGTCGACACCGGCCTGGGCAAGCAAGGCAAGATCCAGGCAACCGGCGAGGTCAACCTCAACCCGGTCAGCGCCAAGCTGAAAGTGAATACCCAGGACATCGATCTGCGGGTCGCGCAGTCCTATATCAGCCCGTTCATCCGCCTGGAACTGCGTAGCGGCATGCTCGGCAGCAACCTCGATGTGAACCTCAAAAGCACCGAGCCGCTGGCCCTACAGATCACCGGCCGGGCGCAGGTCGATCAGTTGCATACCCTCGACACCCTCAAGACCCGCGACTTCCTCAAATGGCAGCGCCTGGTGCTGGAAGGGCTGAACTACCAGCATGGCGACAGCCTGTCGATCGACAAGGTCAACCTGCAACAGCCCTATGTGCGCTTCATGATCAACGATGATCGCACCACCAACGTCGACGACCTGTTGATTCCCCAGCCGGCCGACAGCGGCGCCAAGCCAGCGGCCAAGCCGGCCGCAAGCAAAGAAAAACCGCTGGGCATTCATATCGGGCAGATCGCGATCAACGACGGTTCGGCCAACTTCGCCGACTTCAGCCTCACGCCCAACTTCGCCACCGCGATCCAACAGCTCAACGGGCAGATCGGCACCATTGACAGCCGCCAGGCCAAACCGGCAGCTGTCGACATCAAGGGCAAGGTGGATCGCTATGCACCGGTGACCATCAAAGGCAGCGTGAACCCGTTTGATCCGATGGCGGCACTGGATATCGCCACCAGCTTCAAACGTGTCGAGCTGACGACCCTGACGCCCTACTCGGGTAAGTTCGCCGGTTTCCGGATTCGCAAGGGTCGCCTCAACCTCGACCTGCATTACGTGATCACCAAAGGCCAGCTGAAGGCCGAGAACAAAGTGGTGGTCGAGCAACTGCAACTGGGTGAGAAAGTCGACAGTGCCGATGCGGTAGACCTGCCGATTCGCCTGGCGATCGCCCTGCTCAAGGACTCTGACGGCAAGATCTCGATTGAACTGCCCATCAGCGGCGACTTGAACAACCCGCAATTCAGCGTGATGCCGATCGTCTGGCAGACTCTGCGCAACCTGGTGGTGCGCGCGGCAACGGCGCCGTTCAAGTTTATCGGTGGGCTGGTGAGCGGCGGCGGTTCGGAAGACCTCGGCAATGTCTCGTTCGCCGCAGGCTCCAGCGAACTGAACAAAGACGCCGAGGGCGCCCTGAACACCTTGGCCAAGGCCCTCAAAGAACGCCCTACCCTGCGCCTGGAAATCGAAGGCACGGCGGCGGCCGACAGTGACGGCAAGTTCCTCGCCGAGCAGCGCCTGGAGCGCGAATACCAATATAACTACTACAAGATCCTGCAGCGCCGTGGCGACAAGGTTCCGGCCCAGGCGTCCTTGCTGCAAGTACCGGAAAAGGAAAAAGCCCCCTTGCTCGAAGGTATCTACCGCACCCGCCTGAAACAACAACCACCGGCGGAGTGGAAAAACCTGAGCGACGATGAACGCACGGCCAAACTCAAGGGCGGCGTGATCACGTTCTGGAGCAGCAGCGACGTGCTGTTGCGCCAGCTCGGTCAGGACCGCGCAAGCACCATCAAGGACTACCTGGTCGACAAAGGGCAGCTGGAAGATGACCGGGTGTACTTCGTCGACGCCAAACTGGGCCAGGCCGAGAAGGATGGCCGGGTGGTAACGCAGATGCATCTGGACGCCGAATGACCCCACGCGCCAGCGCAAGCTGGCGCCCACTTCGAAAGCATTCCTGGCCGGAATAGAACAGGCCCCGACACATGTGCCGGGGCCTGTAATGACCACATCCCTATGGTCGGTCGCATGAACCCGTGAGGTGCATTGAGTGGATATCTAACTCACTCGTTGCCGCCGCCGCCTAGTTCAGCGATTGGTTGGGCGTTACTCTGCTTTCAGGCCATCGGCCGATACAGCTTTCACGCCTTTGATTTTCTTGGTGATGTTCACCGCGGTAGTTTTCTGCGCTTCGGTCACTGCGACGGAAGAAGACAGGGAAACTACACCCTTGTTGGTTTCGACTTTGATGTCGGTACCCGGAATGCCTTTCTCGGTAACCAGGTCAGCCTTCACCTTGGTAGTGATCCAAGTGTCCAAGTGGCCTCTTTGGATTTGTCGATGTTGTCGGCTTTTACCGCACCGCCAGCCAGCAGGCCGTCAGCGGATACAGCGGTCACACCTTTGATACGCTTGGTGATGGCGACAGCGGTAGCTTTCTGCGAGTCAGAGATGGCAACGGTCGAAGACAGGGAAACCACACCTTTGTTGGTCTCAACCTTGATGTCCGAACCTGGAATGCCCTTTTCGGTCAGCAGGTCAGCTTTGACTTTGGTGGTGATCCAAGTGTCCGAGGTGGACTCTTTGGCTTTGGTCATTTCGCCAGCTGCCAGCGTCATCGGCGCCTGCGCGGTTTGAGCGAAGGCAACGTTGGCCATGGCCAGGGTCAGGGCGGTAGCAGTTGCGGTAGCGAGAGCGAACTTCTTCATACGAGTAACTCCTGTTTTTTAAAAGTCTGCAGTGTGTGAACCTCGATGCTGCAGCATTAACAGGACTATTGCAGGCACTGTGCCAAGTCGAACTCTTCAAATAAACCATTTAAAAACAATGAGTTATAGATTGAGCGAATTTTCGGATTCGTGCAATTTGCATGAAGCAGAGCGTGCCTGCATGCAAGTTGCGGCTTTTGGCTGTGATTAAGCGTCTGATTTTTCGGCATTTTCCTGCACGCATAAAAAAAGGACTCCGAAGAGTCCTTTTTTCAGCGTGAAGCCTGCGGGTATTTAAGCGCCCGAAGCCTTGGCTGCTGCCACGTCTTTGATGGACAGCTTGATACGGCCGCGGTTGTCCACGTCCAGTACCAGCACTTCCACTTCCTGGCCTTCTTTCAGAATGTCGGTCACTTTCTCAACACGAGCGTCGCTCAGCATGGAGATGAGAACCAGACCGTCTTTGCCCGGCAGGATGTTGACGAATGCGCCGAAGTCGACGATGCGCTCAACTTTACCGACGTAGATCTTGCCGATCTCGGCTTCGGCAGTGATGCCCAGAACGCGCTGACGCGCCGCTTCTGCAGCTTCCTTGGTTTCGCCGAAGATCTTGATCGAGCCGTCGTCTTCGATATCGATCGAAGCCTTGGTCTCTTCACAGATCGCACGAATGGTCGCGCCGCCTTTACCGATGACATCACGGATTTTGTCGGTGTCGATTTTCATCGCGATCATGGTCGGAGCATTTTCCGACAGTTCGGTGCGGGACTGACCAATGATCTGGTTCATCTGACCGAGGATGTTCAGGCGCGCTTCCAGGGCTTGGCCCAGAGCGATTTCCATGATCTCTTCGGTGATGCCTTTGATCTTGATGTCCATCTGCAGCGCGGTAACACCTTTAGCGGTACCGGCTACTTTGAAGTCCATGTCGCCCAGGTGGTCTTCGTCACCCAGGATGTCGGTCAGGACGGCGAACTTCTCGCCTTCTTTGACCAGGCCCATGGCGATACCGGCAACCGGCGCCTTCATCGGCACACCAGCGTCCATCAGTGCCAGGGAAGCACCGCAGACCGAAGCCATGGAGCTGGAACCGTTGGACTCGGTGATTTCCGACACCACACGGATGGTGTACGGGAACACGTCGGCGGCTGGCAGCATGGCCTGAACCGAACGACGGGCCAGACGGCCGTGACCGATTTCGCGGCGACCGGCGCCACCCATGCGACCACATTCGCCCACCGAGAACGGCGGGAAGTTGTAGTGCAGCATGAACGGGTCTTTTTTCTCGCCTTCCAGGGTGTCCAGCAGCTGTGCGTCGCGGGCAGTACCCAGGGTCGCAACGACCAGGGCCTGGGTTTCGCCACGGGTGAACAGCGCGGAACCGTGAGTCTTCGGCAGAACGCCGACTTCGATGTTCAGCGGACGCACGGTGCGGGTGTCGCGGCCGTCGATACGTGGCTTGCCGTTAACGATGTTTTCGCGAACGGTGCGGTATTCGATTTCGCCGAATGCTGCTTTGACGTCGCTGGCAGAAGGCTGGCCTTCTTCACCGGACAGCTTGGCAACGACCTGATCCTTCAGCTCGCCCAGGCGAGCGTAACGGTCGGCCTTGACGGTGATGGTGTAGGCCTGGGAGATCGCTTCGCCGAACTCGGCACGGATCGCGCCCAGCAGTTCGGTGGCTTCGGCTTGCGGAGCCCAGGCCCAAGTTGGCTTGGCGGCTTCGGCAGCGAGTTCTTTGACGGCGTTGATCACAACCTGGAACTCGTCGTGAGCGAACAGTACCGCGCCCAGCATCTGGTCTTCGGTCAGCTCTTTGGCTTCCGATTCAACCATCAGTACGGCTTCCGAGGTACCGGCAACGACCATGTCCAGGCTCGAGGCTTTCAGTTGCTCGTAAGTCGGGTTCAGCAGGTAGCCGGTGCTTTCGTGGAAAGCCACGCGCGCGGCGCCGATCGGGCCATCGAAAGGAATGCCGGAGATAGCCAGGGCAGCCGAGGTACCGATCATCGCAGCGATGTCCGGATCGGTCTTTTTGCTGGTGGAGACGACGGTGCAGACGACCTGCACTTCGTTCATGAAGCCTTCTGGGAACAGCGGACGGATCGGACGGTCGATCAGTCGGGAAGTCAGGGTTTCTTTCTCGGAAGGACGGCCTTCGCGCTTGAAGAAACCGCCAGGGATC
>Ga0070754_10001880_pt1 | contig 16085 bp, 17 predicted proteins | sample VirMetDEL_Sep_01_FD_75181 | JGI IMG/M metagenome (GOLD analysis project Ga0070754, IMG submission 75181) | Aqueous microbial communities from the Delaware River and Bay under freshwater to marine salinity gradient to study organic matter... | ecosystem: Environmental > Aquatic > Marine >... | reverse complement strand
CCAAGTCTCCCCTCCTTCGTTGCCTTTGCATTGGTTGATGCAAGTCTGTGCTTTTTCTGGATTGACTCTTTCTAGCATATTGCAAACCAGTCCAGACAGATCAATATCTCTCCCGGGCTTTCCAGTTGCCCAAAAAAGCTGCCCGTTAATCCATGTGGCTTCGCATGCTGGACACTTTACTACTGATGGTAATCCGTTTTCTGAGGTAGACATAACTCCGTTATGTGAATTCCAGCCTCAATCAGAAGGGACTTGCCAAGAAGGAAGTTGTCCCTCCAACGCTCGGGTGCCTTACTATAGAAAGGACACACAATCCGAGTTATACCCGCCTGAATGATAGCTGATGAACAGTGGGAACATGGAGGGAACGTGGTATAAAGTGTCGCACATTCTGTTTTAGCTCCATGTTTTCCGGCATTCAGGATCGCATTGACTTCCGCATGAACCGTCACGGCGAGCTTCCACTCACGGTCCTCAAACCTCTCGGATAAGTCAGACACACCTTGCGGTAGTCCATTGTAACCGGTTCCGATGATCCTACGATCATCGACTAATACACATCCTACTTTGGTCCCTGGGTCTTTGCTCCATGAAGAGACGAGCTCCGCCATCTCCATAAAACGACGATCCCATTTGTCGCTTAGTTTGAACTTAAACATAGGTGACGAACTCGGCGATGACGAGTTCTTGCAATTCCTCTTCGGTTTGGAGAAGAAATCCCGTGAAAGTAACATTTTCTTTAGAGAGTTCCATGTCATCATAAGCATCTTTGGCAGCTCTCAATCCTTCTCGTCCGTATTCAACCAGGATGTAGGATTCAACATAACCTTCGACTGCCGTTTGGAGTTGCTCTTCAGTCATTGTCTCTCTCATAATAGTTACCGACGGAACATTTGAACCCGTGCTTTTGGTAGAATGGTGCCGAGTGGTTTGCCGCATACAGTTTGATTTTCTTATACTGACATGTTTTAGTCAAGTAGTGGATAATGGAGGAACCGACTCCTGAGAGTCTATTATCTGGGGCAACCCATAGAGAGTCTAACCACATAATGGATTCATAGTAGTAAATGGTTACCTCAAATAAACCAACTGGGTCTGTACCTCTGAAAGCTACCACCGGATGGTCTAACGCTTGGATAACCTCATCATCAGGGTAGAGTTCCCTCCACCTTTCGATAGCAGACTCACCTATGTCGAATAGCTCTGTGGAAGCTGTATTGAAAATTAGTTCCATCCGTCTTTTTCAATGTCTAAGGTCCGAATAGCGTTCCATGGGATCCAAAGGTCAATGAGATTATAGTAGTGGATTCCTGGTGTAAACCCACAATCCCTGGAGTACTTCTCCAAAGATTTCTTATTAGTCGCAATTATCTCTGGAAGTTCTTCCAGAAGTTCGACAGATCCGCATGTGACATGAAGGTCCAGTGACTTTCCTCTTTTTGCGTAAGAAGTTGATATGACCGTCGGCCCCGTGTCACTAAGAACACAAATTCTAGATGAGTTTTTTAGTTGGTTAGTGATGAACAAAGCATCTTTGACGCTGTTTTTCACTATTCCTCTAGGCTCAAAATCAATGTCTACGGTGTGGATGGGGAAGTAGTAGGACGAGTAGATCCCTTCCAGACTACTCATCCCTTGCTCATTCAAGTGGTCAAATAGGTGGTTGATGACCTCGGTTGCTTTCGTCATGGAATTAGAGGGGTAGTCTTAGTGCAGGTACGTACCCTTGCTCACTCACTTTACGAACGCCAATAACGAAGTTGGTGGTGAAGGTATCTTGCTCTTTCGGGATAAAATATCCCCAGCGAACAAGCTGATGGACCGGAACTAAATGGAATGCTCTTTCGATGTCGGAAGTCCCTTCAACGAAAAGTTTTGCCAACAATCGTGGCGTAAACATTTCACAGTATGCCGTGATGGGTTTCACAGTTCCAATGAAGTCTGCAAGGTTAGCGGGATCGTCAACACAAACAAGTCCTTCGCTTTCAAATTTAGCCTTCAGTTCACTTTGTCGTTTACATTCGTATTGGAATGAGTCCATGGGGGTTATTAAGTTGTCTTCAAAAGTTGGAGTGGTTACCATCATAGTTTTACCCTCACGACTCCTGGAACAACTTATATCCACCCCAGCGCGGATTGCTTCTTGCATCAATCCTTGACTTCTCTGCTTTGTCAGGAGAGTAGTTCTTCCCCATCCAATCAGTGTACGGTTGGTTGCGAGTTGTCATAACATACTTAGCATCTCGCTCGTCCATTGAATCAACTAACTTAGCTGCCATTTGGCGAGTTTCCTCCTCACCAAACTTAGTGTGCATCCAATTTTCATTAAGGTGGACTAGACTATTTGAAATCTTGAAACCATCTCTGAGGTTGATTTTGCCCATAGCAGCTTTGACAACTTCGTTAACTGAAATTGTCTCATAATCCATAACCTTATGCGCTTCTCGAATAGCAGTTTCAAGGGTTTCAAAACGAATATCTTTGAATCCTTGATAGAAATGAGTTCCAGGGCGACCGGCTTCCTCCCAGAGTTTTTTCATTTCACTCATGACATACACACACGATGGATCAGTTCCAACGAAGTGGAAATCTTCGAGATGCTCAACCAAAACTTCAGGAGTAAGTTCTGGCATGCCATAGTCATACACACCTTTACGCAAGCAAGATGCCATCGACATTGCGTTGATGATTGCTTGAGTGCTATCTGCTTTGAACTTGATTCGTTGGCGTGTTGTCCACTTACGAACTTCGACTTGCAATGCGTTCACAGTGGGATCTTTCTTATTGCTGATCACTTCGTAGAAACGATCAGATGCCATGCGCAAACACCATAGGAATAGTGCCTCAATGTCGACATCAAGTTGATCTGCTAACCACTTCAAATGGGAGTGAGGTCGAAGATCTGGTGACTTATCACTAACACCTCCGATCTTATTTCGGAGTTTGATAACCTCTGCTTCTCTGTAAGTGCTAAGGATTTTCACACGGTCGATACCATATGTTCAGAAAAGATCGTTACTCTTTCCTCGGGACGAACCCAGCTGAATGTTACCATTCAGAGCAGACTATATCTTCACCCTCAGTGAGGGGGCACCCGTTTCGAACCACTTGGTTCTACTCCTTTCGGATAGTCGTTAGGCATTTAGGAATTTACTTAGCTGATAATAGTTAGTCAATCCGAAGGCATTCATTAGTTCCTTTTTAGAGGAGTAAAGAATTCCTTCATGCTCAATAGGTTGAGCAGCTGGATTGCCACCACCACTCCATTTTTCCTTGAGCTGTTGTTTATGCTCCTCGGAGTGGAAGGAGCCTTTTCGACTCCTCATATCAGCGGCTTTTTGTTCTTTCCACTCTTCGCTTCGTTTTAGTCCGCGATTAGCATTACCAATCGCGTCTTTGGTTTCCTGAGTGTGCTTACGGCCGAAGAACGGATTGTTCTTACCACGAATAGCATCAGGATTGTTGGCGAAGAACTTCTTGAGCGATGCCTTCCTTTTGTCATTTATCTCATCGGATAAATAACCGCCACCCGCAACTTCGCTGAGATTACACATTTCAGAGAAATCTAAAACATCCAAATAAGTTTGTTCTAGTTCTTGAACGTCTTTCTCAGTCGCTCTTTCAACAACCTCAATGATAACCAAATCTGGTTCTCCGTGCTTATTATAATAGCTTTGGAGTTTGCGGTTACCGTGGGCGTTTCGTTTTAGGAGGTTCAGATGTTGCTTATAACGTCTTTGGATGTCAATAGAACTTCCAAGGTAGCGTTGAACACCTGAAAAAGAAAGGGCGTAAATTCCACTTAGCACGGGATTGTCCGAATAACTATTTAGTTTTACCCTATAGTTGAGTTCGGAGTTTCCCCGTTTAGAGTGCATTTTTTACTAAGTGTTACCACTTAGGGGAACTATTTAGTCAATCCCCGGGTCGAGGTCATACGCGAAGTTTGCATCCCAATCGTTTGAGTTGACAATTAGCGCGCACTTTGGCCAGATTTGCTCAGCAGTTTGGAACTTTTCTTCCGTTTGGAACAATCCCCCAGTAACGAGGATTTTTGTTTCTTCTGATGATAAGAATCCACGGAGAGACTTCATGCTGGTGTCATCTTTATAAGCGATATCAGCAAGTGCCGCAGTCTTCAAACCAAAGCGATCGTCAGTTTTCTTGAAAGTGTGAGCAATAAATCCGCATTTAGATAGCGCAGCGTTCATGTTGTTGAACAACGTGGATTTGCCCAAACCTGCATCTTTACCAACTACAACAGCTGCCATACGAGCAGTGTGTTCAATGGGATGGTTCCATCCCGGTGGTTTGTGGTTAGATCTACCTACGCCTACACGACCGATGATTAGTTTGAGGATTTCACGTTCAGCAGGAGGGAAAATGGTAAACACATCTTCAAACCTGACGTTTTGCAGTTCAGGCGAAAACCATTCAGTTGCGGGAACCCAGATAGATGGATTGTTAACAAGGCCACGACCTTCTATCTTAGAAGTTGGGTCGAATGTGTGATTGTAATCTAGAACCTCGTAGGTGTTATGAGTACGCTCCATGTTTTTGAGACGCAACATCCTTTCAGATGTAAGTTTCAAATCGGTATCACCACCTTTTGGTCGCACAAGTGGTTCCCAAAATTCACGAACGTCGGTGTCCATACTACTATGAACTGCTTCAAGACGTTGAAATTCCTCAACAGAGCTGATGTCCTGCAAAGGTTGGAACCTTGCTGGGTAGGAAATACCTTTAACCTCAGGTGGTTTCTTTGGCAACAAAATCTTGTGGTGCACGTGATCGCCACTTTCTGACAATTCAATATGGAAATTGAACTTACGAAAGAACTTGATGCCCTCAGTGTAAAGCTCGCTAACCATGCGTTGCGGCTTGTCCTTCTTGTCTTTGTCGAAGGAAGACTTGCGAAGTTCTTGTTGCTCTTTAGCTAGAGTGAGAACCGATTTGGATTGTGGATCTTGGCCTGAAGCGACATTATAGTCGTCTGACATAGTTGTTTAGTGAGACGAAAGTTGACAAAGTTATTATAACCACAAGGGCTATAAAGTAAAAAAGAGGAGCCCAAAGGCCCCTCAATAATTAGTGATCAGAAGTCTAGATCGAAGACGTCATCGCCTCCTTGGAAGGTGTTGCAGACAAGTTTGCACTTTGCAGTCGCATAACCGTTATATTCTCCGTGCGATAGCACATAAAGTTTGGCAGGATCTTGCGGTGTAATCACCGGCTCAGCCGCCAAAACTTTTTTCAGGGCATTGTTTGGTTTTACGATGCATTGTCCAACGATTTCTACTTCGGCGTCACCCCATTCACCAGTATTCTCGTCTTGCTTACGAGTTACTCCAACAAAAGGTTCATTGATTCCAACAACTTGCATCATATAGTCGATACCGTACTGTGTTTCACGAGAGCGATAAGTAGTCACTTCGTATTCACCAATGGGAAGTTGTGCAATCTTGATAATTGAACCCTCCATGCGAGGACCGCCGCCGCCTTCACCTCGCTTAGAGGGATCAGGAGCAACAGCAAGAAGACCTGGGATATTTTCAGGGGCTTCGTCAACAAGAACGTCAAGCGCATCTGCGCTTACAGGATTCTCCCAATCAAGAGATTTGATGGGGAATGGCATTGAATAAACAGTACCATTTTGACTGTAGGACACAGACAGGACTGCTTCAGCATACTTGCCTACTTGTTCTTCTTTGAAGCTATACTTTACTTTTTTATCGCCTGACTCAGAGGCAACCCCACCTTCACCAATAGAAAGAGGAATGTCATTGTCACCCCAGCGAATAACAAGACCACTCTGTGCTTCGTTGGTGTAAACAGTAGGGGAATAAAGTCGTTTGAAGGTGCCGCTGTTATCGGCACGAACCAGGAAGGTGCTACCCTGTTCAGGGAGTTCTTCTCCAGTGAGTCCTTTATGAATGATGCTCAGTGCTTCAGACAATGTTTCGGGAAGCGCCCGATTCGGTACCTCAGTGTATGCTCGGTCATATTGGCGAGCTTCGAGGCGTGCACGGTTTTTGTCGTCGAGCTGAGTGTCAATCTTGTACGTTTTCATTTTTCTTTTAGAATAATGTAACCAATGTTCCAAACCCTATTGCTTGGTACTTACGAGTGTATTATAGAGGAAATAGGGGCGAGTAAACTTGAAATCAAATTCACTCGTCTCGAACCCCCTATACCTTTATTTTACCATATTGCTATCAATGTAAACCTATGAGATAGTGGATTGCTCCATTTGTCTCATGGCATTGAGAATTGCTTCTGCCACTGAATCAGGATCACCGGAACCATCGATGTTGAAGGTATTGTAGTTATTCACTGTGCGTCCTCCTCCACCTTGAAGTGCATTGGCTAGCAAAGCAGTTTGACCAGTGTTTAGGATGGTTTCCGAGGTATTTGCGTAGGTTAGATTAGATCCGACCGGCTTGTACCTCATTTCATCCATCAACGGTTTGATGTTTCCACCAAATGAGGTTGTTGACGTTGGTGCTGGAGTGTTGTTCCCTCCTAGTCCTTCTTGGAATCCCCTAATCCCTGACTTAAGAAAGTTTCCTACGCTGTTAGGAAGGTTCTTAGCCCAGTCAAGAATGGCCTGACCTGTTTGCATAAGGGAGTACTCAATTTTAGACGGCAACGTTTTGGCGTAGTCTATAAAACTTGTGAAGGCTTTACCAATAGTATCAGGGAGAGTTTCAACCCAATTGATAAACGCGCTAAATGCCCGACTTATGAGATTAGGAAGGGTCTGAGTGAAGAACGTCCACAAAGCGACAAAAGCATCCCCTATCAACTGGACCGCTGTTGTAGTCACAGACATAATAGTTGAAGGGAGTGTATCGGTGAAGAAGTTCCACAAAGCTTTGAAAGCATCTAGCATAAGTCTGATAGACATACCCAGCGTGTACCCTATCCAGTATGGAAGATCTTGAAGGAAGAACTTAGGAATGGTTTCAGTGAAGAAGCTCTTAACGTTCTCCCAACCAGCAGCTAACAGCCCAGGAATAGACTCAAAGAACTTCTTAACGTTCTCCCAACCAGCAGCTAACAGCCCAGGAATAGACTCAAAGAACTTCTTAACGTTTTCCCAACCAGCGGCTAGTAGTCCGGGAATCGATGCAAAGAACGCTGGGAGTTTCCTTCCGAGCCACTCTCCAATAAACGAACCTAAAACTGCACCAATAGCTGTTCCTACCCCAGGAAGTATGGCCGTCCCGATGGCACCACCGATAACTCCTCCAGCCAATCCACCAGCGGCTGCACCACCGGCTTCAGCTGTTGACGCACCAGCAGCTTTTTCGGCTGTGAAAGCCAGTCCAGCAAACGCCACGTTGAGTAAAGGAATTCTTTTCCCGACAATTGAAAGAGCCTTCCCAACTTTCGCTAACTGAGGCGCTTTAGTTGCGAGAGTCACCGCCCCAGCAGCCAACAGACCAAGACCTTTCATTTTGGCACCGGTCGCCAAAGCCTTGGCCGCTTTTGATCCCTGAGCCACCCCTGGCATTGCCTTAAATGCATTTGTTGTTTGCCTTGCAGCACGAGTTGCTAATGGAGCTTGTTGAGGACCATAGACCGGGGTTTTGCCTGGAAGCTTAGCCTTAGAAGCAATCGAACTTAAAGAACCAACGACTTTTGTCACCAGTCCCCCAACAGCAGCGGCAATAACCGAAGGCAGCATAATTACCCCGGCTATAATAGCAGATTCCAAGGGAGCAGCCTTAATCACCTCGACTATGGCCTTACCGATCATGGTGAAGACCCCTCTGATCGTTTTAGCAAATCCTTCCTTCCCACCTGCGGCTTCAAACCCCTCGGTAAATCCCTTTGCTAGTGGACCAGCTGAGGCTAAGTCTGTAGCTCCAGACATAAAGTTACCAACAGTGGCGACTATAGTACCTATGATGTTGCCGATTGCCTCACCTATTTTCCTTGCCCCGTCACTATTAAGGAACTTGTCAAGCATTTGCTGGACCATTGCTCCGAACTCTTTGAATCCGGCTTTGGGGTCTTTGATGATGTTAATCAACTTCAGAGCTTCTTCTTTTCCTATGACTCCGAGATTCTTGAATGCCACAACAAGAGCACTAAGAGATCCTCGAAGAGGAATAGAAGCCGCATCAAACTTGTCACCCTGATCTTTAAAGAACTGAGTAAACTGTTCGAAGTTCATTTGGAACTTCATCGTAGCAGTGCGGATCTTATCCAAAGACAGCCCCAGTTTCTCAAATGGGTCAAACAGCTTTGCAACAACCTGGAGCACAGGCTCCATCACGATCATTAAGTTCGCAAAGATGTCCCTAAAATAGTCAAACAAACCAATGGCTTCGGTGACGACCTTACCGTCTTTCATCACTGCTCGACCAAATTCGTCGAACTTTGTAGACATAATGTTGAGCGGTCGCCCAAGACCCAGAAGACCCACTTCGGGGTTGAGGAATGTAGACTTCAGAGACTCAATAACACCTTCAGTGGTCCTTTGGTATCTCCTAACCAACTCAGGAGTGACGATTTCTTGGAAGGTTTCTCTCAGGGCTTTAAGTCTGTCTGCTGTGTTCTTGCCGGAGGCATTGATTTTCTCAATGTTTCTTTCCAAAGCTCCCTTAATCATGGGGTCTCTGAAAATTGCGGCGTATCTTTGGAATTGACCAAGAGTGACCTCATCTCGAGCAATCATTTGCTCTGTCAATTGAGGTAAGCCAAAAGCTCCTTGGTTTCCGCCTAAGCCGGCAAGAACTGTTAGTTTTGTCATCTCACCAACCAGTTCTTTACCTGCAGCTCTCATAGCTTCAGAGCCACCTTTTTCTAAAGCGGCAGTATCAGCCCCTCTTTCCTTTGCAAACTCAGTAGCTAGCTTAATGGCGTTGTCTTTGTCATTAGAAATGACTGTGTAGATACCATCACTAATCTGCTTAGAGATTTGGATGTACTCTTGGGTATCTCCAGGAAGAGCCCCAGCTAATTCTGCAAGGTATCTGTTCGTGTCTTTCGTTAACGCTTCGGCTTCTGCAAAGTTCTTAACAAAAGGATTGTCCATCCTCTTTGCAATAGAGAATAAACCACCTGCTGCTCGAACGTCGGACATTTCGTCGCCAATTCGTTCAGCTAACCCTCTTTGAATGAAGTTGAAAGGAGCTTGGAGAATCCTAAAAACCATGGAGAATCCGCGAAGGATCGCAGCACTGAGCATGTTCCCAAGTTGCATCCCAGCAACGCCCCCAGCTACACCAGCAGCCATCCCGGAACCACCACCACCTCCTCCCGGTGCCCCTCCCATAAGGGTAGGCATCCTAGGTGGGCTCATGGGTTTAGGAGGCTTTACCTTGCTCATCCTATGAGCAGCAGAATAAGCCTTGCGCATCTGGGTGGTATACTGCCTAGAAGCATTTGTGGCTTCCTCAAACCCCTCTCTTTGGACAGAGAAAGCTTTGTTCGCACGCATCGTAGCGTCCGCGAACTTATTCATCCCTTTGGTAACAGGTTTTAGTCTCTTGTTGAACTGATCAAATGACTTAGAGAGCTTCGTAACTTCGCCATTGATTTTCTTTAGGTTCTTACTTATGCCGTCTTCAAATCGCGAGATTAACTTAAATTCTCTTTCAGTAGCCATTTTAGATTATCTCAATAGATTGAATCTTTAATCTTGTTTTTCCTGTTCTTATCACTCGGGCAATGCCTTGGGCTGTTACGCCGAAAAACTCACCAGCATCTCCTTGTGATTCAAAAATCTTTTCAGTTCCGTTATCTAAAACAACTCGGACCTTTTTAGCATTGGCATTTTTTCTATTCTTATAACTTTCCTTTATAGACTTGGCTCTCTTCTTTTTTGTTTCTTCGGAGTGTGGCCGGCCCATTAGTGTGTTTGAAATTTTTGCTTTAGTTTCGTCAGTCACCCCTTTACCCTTGAGAGCCTTACTTATGTTTTTCCTAGCTTCAGCAGAATGCCAAGGTTTTCCATTGTTTCGTCTAGTTTCCAATCCCCTTTGTATTCTTTCTTCAGTGATAACAAATTCACTTATCTTCCTTCTTCTTTCCGCCTCTACGTTCTCAGGCAAAGGTCCACATACTCCATTACTTTCAGTGTAAGGCACAAGATTCAATAAAGGTCCTTCACCTTTTATTTTCATCCCCAACCAGGAAATCATCCCCTGTTCTTGTAAAACCGCTGAGACTTTATTGTCATAGCGCCCTACTATAACTTTACAGCAATGTTGTTGTTTGTTTTTACGAGAAAATTTGCCATAAGCTGTATTGCCTCCCCTAATTGAAGTCATAGCTCTTTTTAGGGTTCCTTCACCCACATAGCGCGGTTGGCCGTAAAAGTGGATGTAAACTAATGTTTGTTTGTTCATAAGATAGTTTTACCCATCAGCTTAAACTCTCTCTTTCAGTTGCCATTTTAGATTACAGTACAGTTTGTGGATCTACCCCTGTTATTGGAGGGGTTCCTGCATCAGCATTGGTCCCTCCTTTGCTGTTCGCTTGAGTCGCTTTAATGCCCCCATTGCTTGCACTTCCTGCGTTGTTGGAGTTTTGACTGACAATGCTCTTACCTGATGCCAAGTCCGCCTGAGTCGCCAGATCCCGCCCATCATTAACTTGGAAGTCGGGTACCTGTTGGAGTGTAATAGAGGCGGTGGCTCTATCCGCTCTACCCTTCTTGTTCCTCATCACCTCTTTCACATTGAGGCTTTCGATAACGAACTTACCGTATGACTTTTCGCCAGCGCGAAGGTCCCACACATACGGAGACACATAGCCCGCCTGACTATTCATTACCATGTTCATCATGGACTCTAACTTGATGACATGGTCCTCTACTTCTTTTCCTGCAGAAAAACCTTCAATGAGCACATCGCCCATGCTGAGCTTCCTCATGCTGGTATGAGAGTAAATGACGTAAGGGCTATTCGTACCGAAGTTATCCACCGTTGACACGCCACCTTGCTTATCCCACCCGATGTCCCTCGGTGCAGTTACGAAGATCCAACTGCTCGGGATGGTGGTAGGATCAGTGATGTCATCCACTGTCAAACCTGCACTTCCCCCTAGTCCAAAGAAACTAGAACTAAGGCTATTCGCCCCCAAGATGCTTGACACACCACTACTGAAAGAAGCATTGGCAACAGTAGCAGTAGCAACATCAGCAGAGTTGAAAAGTCTCAGCCCTTGAGATGCTAACTTGAAGGCTGAGTCAATAGTAGAAGTAGAGATGGATCCGACCCCAGACACACTCGTGTCTCCAAGATCTTTTACAACAGCTTCAGCAATAGGTCTTGCGGAGTCTAAATTGATTTCTGTTCCACCAAGTAACGAGGCAAAAGACTCGGCCAGAGTGATCCCACTTTTCGTAAGTGCCTGCGGAGTGGTGGAAGTGTAAGGCTGAGAGAAGTCATTGGCCAACTCCAATCCCACCGTAACCGCTTTTGCAGATTTCTCTAACTGGAGTTGTGAGAGATTAGTTACAGTCATAGGGAAAATCCTGTATTGAAAGGAGCCGTTAGGTTGGGATCTGGGTCACTAGACCAAACACCATTGATATCGTCTCCAGGTAAATTCACACCACTGTTGAAGTTTAGGTCTTGACCAGCTCCGATTGCAGCACCAAAGTCATCAAACCCGTCGCCAAACCCGCTGAAAATGTCCTCCTCTAAAGTCGACCCAGTTCTAACAAAGGAAAACACCACATCTTGCCCTTCACCATAGGCAGATTTCATAGTTTGTGCCACCATTGTGTCTGTGCGAAGAGCCGCTGGTTTATTTCCTGGAGGTCCCGATGGTGACATTGGATTGAACAGCCCATTTGCACCAAACAAAGCGTTGATGCCTGAAGACACTGATCCGGCAATTGCAGCCGTCCGAGGATCCATAGATCCTGAAGCTAGTCTTACTGCTTGATTGACCCCATTGATATAGTTGAATGGTGCTCCCCCTCCCACAGTGTTAGCAACAGAAGTGAGCAATGGTGCTGCGCTTTGTGCAGACTTATTGGCGCCCGGGTTATTGGCGATGGAAACAGCGTCAGTCACAACACCAACAACGTTAGAAGCAGTAGGTTTTTGAATAGCACCAACCAAAGATAGTGCCGTATTAGAGATAGCTCCTGTAGGTGTAGCCATTACTTAATGTTCCAATAATATCGATGCCAGCTGAGGAGTGTTGTTAGGCTCTTCACTTTCTCTTTGAACTTATTCAGCGTGCCTTCATCCATCAAATTCCCTTTGCCCACTTGTGGTCTTTTTCCATTAACAGATATGACCACTGTTCCTCCCTCTTGCTTGTACGACACAGAGTCAACCTCCCAATCTTCAATGAAGTCACCTTTAAGGGAGGGAAATACGACGAAGTCATAAGGTTTTATCCCCACCATGTAGGGCACCATCATCATTTGTGTCGAGCACTGGGAGTATTCGTTTTCCGCCTTCTTCTTAGTATTTTTCTCTATTTTTGCTCTACACTTCTTCAGAGCGTCATCCTTCAATCCTTCACATTGAGTGATGTTGGTCTTTTCGCCTAAAGTGGTAGAGCCTGAAGGACGTTGTTTGGCTTGTTCTGTTGCTTGGTTTTCAATAACATTGATCGCCCCGGCCTTTTCAGGAGTGTCCGAAACGCTAATTTGATAAGAAGTGTCAGCGTCCTTTTGAGTGCTAGCGTAAGGTTTAGTTGAGCGCTTAATTTCTGCTACCAGAGTAGGCCCAATTATAAACCCAAGCCTCTTCCCAGCCCTTTGAGACCCAACATCCAGCTTCCCTGTCAGTTTAGACTGCTCTTCTACAGTGAGTTGCTCTTTATTCGTGGCTGGCGTAGAAACCACAATCGTTTTGTTATCTTCTTCTGACCCAGTAGGATACTCCAAAATGAGCCCATACTTTTTAGCAGAGGCTACCAAAAATCCTCCGGCAGTTTGATTAGTGAGAACTGCTTTAGTGACCTTGGGAAGATCCGCTAAGACTTTATCTGCTTCTGGAGTGAACTTAGAAGTCATCCCAGCTTTTTTGATGACATGTGAGAATATCTCTTTGACAGGCATTTCTTTGACGCCATCATTGATATACTCGTTCCACCAGTGTGACGTTAGCAGTGTCTTATGTTTCCCCGCCAAATGAACTACGATTTGCTGTGACTTACCAGTGGTAAAGTCCACATTTTGGCAAAAGAACACTGTTTCAATAACGGTCCCTTTATCGTACCCGATCTTTATCTTGATGGGTTTTTGGATGTAGTCCTCACTTATGCACTGTGTATATGCGCGGTACCCAATAGGTGAAGGATCAAATTCTATACTCGCTTTATTGACCTGATCATTCCCTGCTTTGAGATCTACAGAGACATTGAAGACCACTGGGCGCTTCATTTTGTCGCCATAGTCCCAGGAGGAAAGGGTTAGGTCTCCCCAGGTAACAGAGACAAAGGGCTGTATGAGACGTCCTAAAGACATAATAAAAGCATGGATTAAATAATTCTTTCACGTCTAGAAGTGTCTATACCCCTGGCTCTTTGATACTGAGTAAGGTTACCGGGATTTGTTATAAACCCTGTTTCCAAGCACCTCCACTTTTGACTGTTAGTTATTTTTGAAGCTTTTCGCCCGGAACTAATGCGTGTTTCCTTATACTCCTCAGATCCTAAGTAGTCTGGGTCAAAGATACCACGTCCCATACTAACATTATCCTTTCCTACTTTAGAACTAGATTCTTTGCGTTTAGCAGATTGTAAGAAATTTGGATCAAACAATCCATACTTTTCTTCGTAAGATTTTGTTCCGTTCTTTCTTTTATCTTCTATGAACTTAGTTGATTGTGAGTATTCGGGGTTGAAAATTCCTTTTCTTTTTTCAACATTGGTACATCCAGATGTCTTTCCGCCCCTACAACGAGCTTCTTCGCTAAATCCTCCCCCATTATGTTCATTTAATGAGTATTGGCTTTTCCAAGTGGCCTCGATGATGGCATATTCGTTTTTTATGACCTCCTCTTCAGACTCGTACCACTGGAGAATCTGGATCTCTGGTTCGAATTGATCCCATAAGTGCTTCCAAGTGACAGGTGACCCGAAATACGGTTTTCCGACATCTTTGTGTCTCCCGAAATAGAAATACTTAGGTAGATCTTTGAAGGTGATTTTGTAAGTGAAGTAGCGGAGTTTGGATTTAACCATGGGACAGGCTTAGTCTACTTAGTTTTACCCTACAAACAAAAAGAGGGACCCGAAGGCCCCTCAGTAATCAGTCTTCAGTTTGTGCTTCTTCAGTCGGAGGTGCCGGGGGTCGGGCTGGGGGTAGTTCAGTGATGACCACTTTACTGAGGAACTCGTTTAGTTGCTGTGCCGCAAGAGCAACGAGATCCGAATTATTTGCTGAGCGAGCAGCAGCGTACATTTCAATTAGTTTAGCTAGTTGTTCTTGCATTGTTCTTTTGGTTTTTGTAAAAATTAGAAGTAGCTATTGAGAGATTTCTTTTGTGCTCTTCAGACTTCTTTTTACCTTTCAAGGCTAGGCTAGTTCTATTCCTAGATTCTTGAGACCTAGGTGGTCTCTTCTTTCTACCACGTTCCCAACCATTTGGGATCTCTTCCCCTTTCTTTAGGTAGATTTCCTCAGATCGATCTGAGTTTGTCACCCATACTCTCCCATGGGACTGGCTTTCTTCGCCTTTCTTGGCAAACGGATTGCCGTGTCTCTCCATAGTTTTCTTTACGGTTTCCCGTATTTTTTGGATTCCTTCTTCTGATTTTTTGCCACCCCCATAGTTAGGATTTTCTTCACCAGCCGCTCTAAAGGAAAAACCAACAGAGGTTTGCTTTGCTTTATTGGCGAAGTGGGGATTCGTATCGACTTCGTAAAAGTTATGAAGCTGGACTTCCCACTCGCAAACCTGCTCATAGGAGTCCGTTGTGGCTAAAATAATCTTTTCGGTTGGACGGAAGGACTTATCTTTGAAGGTCCCAAAATAAGAAGTGTCAAGGGAGGGGTCGCATTTACAGGATCGTCTCCCGATGTAACCCTTTCCCCAAGGTTCGTAACTGTAATAGACGTAGTGGTTCATAAGTAGGTTGTCTCCTACCTAGTTTTACCCTATGTTGAAGATAGGTTCGATCCCAGCCCTGACCAGGGCAGAGTTTGCTTTCTTCATATGATCAGGACGCCAGTTGGGTTCCGGATCATTCAATGCTTCGACAAACTCATCATACCAAACGAGAGATTCCACGTTATGACGTGGGTGGGCCTCGCATAAGTCGAAGTACTCAATGGGGGTTCCTGGGGGACAATTGTCGCCCATATCTCCAACTAATACTTTCTTTTCAGCGAGTTTAGATGGGTGATCTATTTCGTGTCCTGCTTTGTGTAGAGTGTGGAAGATCACTTGGTCATTCCCTCTGAGTCGATCTTGGAATCGCTCTCTTGGTCGGGGCACTCTTGTGTTTGCCCAGTATATCTTATGGTCGTTGTCCACAAGCTGGTGCCAGTCACAGTCAATAGTGCTAAGGAAAATCTGTCTATCACGGCAAAGACCCGAGAAGTCACGGCTTCGACGGTACACTGCACCTGCGAGGTCATCTGCTTCGAATCCTTCTTCATAAAAGAGTGGGAAGTTTTCACGACAATAGTCGAACCCAATTTGTATTACTTTTAGAAGCTGCTCAGACTTTTCCCCTCTTGTGCCCTTATAACCTCGGTGGTTTTCGTCAATTTTGTCGGCTCCTTCAGCCTCAACAAAATCCTGCCACACGAATTCCATACGCTCATCACGTTGGACTTCTTTCCCTCGCCAGTATTGCCCAGCATATTTGCCAGACTCGTACTTTTTGTCAGCTACTACTACAACACGACGATTGAAAGGAGGGAGGAACTCCGGAGCACGATTGATGTCGATAGCATAGAGCGCTTTAATAACCTTGTCTTCATGCTCTGGATTAACAAAGTTACGGATACGATCAAGGTAGTTGTTGACAATATGACAATGTACCATCAAATCAATGATGACCAAAGGGATTGGGTCAGTGTCTACCTTGAAAGTGTCTTCAAACTTCATTGTTTCTCTCTAAGTTTAGCCGCAAGCACAGCAATTTCAGCTTCT
>Ga0070754_10001869_pt1 | contig 16143 bp, 9 predicted proteins | sample VirMetDEL_Sep_01_FD_75181 | JGI IMG/M metagenome (GOLD analysis project Ga0070754, IMG submission 75181) | Aqueous microbial communities from the Delaware River and Bay under freshwater to marine salinity gradient to study organic matter... | ecosystem: Environmental > Aquatic > Marine > Coastal... | reverse complement strand
GAAAATTTTATATTATTCTTAAAAGCTTACTATGAGTGGATGGAAGATGATTGGGGTAATGAAACTGATGGTCTCGGCGGTCCAGTAAGAGAAGCTAGAGAACTTCTTGATTATAGAGACATTGATAACACTATCGAGAAGTTTCTTGAGTTTTTTCAGAAAAAATATCTTTATGGTATTCCATTTTCGGTTATTGCTAACAAGAGATTTCTATTAAAACATATTCTCGACGTGTATCGTTCTAAAGGGACGATACAGTGTTATAGACTTCTTTTTAAACTGCTTTATAATGAAGATGTTGAGATTTATCTACCAAGTAGAGATATTCTAAGAGCGTCTGATGGTATTTGGATAGAGCCGAGATACGTTGAAGTTTCTGCTAATGCCAGACTTTCAGATTATGTCGGTAAAACTGTAATTGGTGCAACATCAAGAGTTACGGCTACAGTCGAACAGTTTGTTAAAGAAAATTATAATAATGATGTAATCAATGTCATTTATATTACCAATATTATACCTGGTAATAAAGAATTTGAAGTTGGCGAGAAAATCGTTTTAATTGATGAAATAGATGATACTGATGCTATTAATGCTGCACCTTCAGTTCTAGGTTCACTTAATGATGTTGTGGTTGTTAATGGTGGACAAAATTATAATATCGGCGACGTTATTAAAATTGTTCATAGAGATGTCTCTAATAATGATGTAATTTCTTTCGGTATTGGTGGCATTCTTAAAGTGACTGAACTTGGTATTGGTTTTGGATCTTTGATATTTGACCTTGACGATGGTGGGTTTGGATACACTTCGAACGCTGCTACGTTTGTTTATAGAAATGAAGACAAAGAAGCTGATGATGATGACGCTTCTTTCAGCATTGGTTCTTTGACCAATTCCCGTATTCTAGGTTATAACACTGATCTAGTTTGTAACTATTCTAATCTCCAATTAGATGAAGCTACTTACGGATTTCCTGCCGATGAAAACGCCAATTTAGTTTCAACAATTGGTGATACATTCAGCTATAGTAATAACACATTTGGTTCTATCTTTACTTTAGATAACATAGTAACTGGTAATGGTTATGACTTTTCAGCCAACGTGTTTGTGAGATCAACTTTATTATCAGATCAACTACAGGGTAACGTTTCTTATGACACCTCTTCAAACACTGTAACTGGCGACGGCTCGATCTTTACTTCAATATTCTCTAACGGGGATGTAGTAGCTTTACAGGCTAATGGGTCTTTAAGTTCTACAATTGAACTTCAAGTCATTAAAGAAGTTACTAACAGCACCAGTATTATATTATATGGACCTCCAACCGCTAATTCTTCTGACGGTAAATATAGGGCTGCTCCAACTATTTTACCAGCCCAATATGCTAGTTATGAAACAGCTGTAAATAGTTATGATCCAATTGTAGGCGAGAATGAAACTATATTTGCTCGGCCGAATTTAGGTAATAATACAGTTTTAGCAGCTGAAGCGATTAACTCAGGTAAAGGATATGTTCAAGGTGAAGAGATTACTGCTTACCTTTCTGGCGGTGTTTCTAATAATATTCTCATAATTGAATCTGGTCAGAATTATACCAATAATGAAATCTTGGTATTTGCTGGTGGAAATCCAGGCGTCATTGCTAACGGGTACATTACAACTGATAGTAATGGTAGCATTACTTCTACAACTGTAACTTATGGTGGTTCTGGTTATGAGTCAGTTCCTGTTGTTCGTATTAGATCGACTAATGGATCAGGAGCTTCTTTAAAAGCGTCAATACAAGAGTTTAATACAGGAAGTGAGATTACAGCCCGTATTAACAAAAGTGGTATTGGTAAAGGTAGAGGTTATTGGGATACCACAAGAGGTTTTATAAGCGCGGATAAATATATTCAAGACAGCTATTATTATCAAGATTATTCTTACGAGATAAGAGTTGCTAGAACATTAGATAAATACAAAGAAATTATTAATGACACTTTCCATGTAGCTGGTGCTGAATTATTTGGTAGATATCTAAAATATTTGAGCGAATCTAGTAATTCTAGCCTAGTTGCTGAATCTTCTTCAACTAGCTCTAATACAACAATATATCTTTATGCATCAGAAACGACGACAACTGCTGATGCTAATAACGTGACTGTAGATTCTTATTTTTATGAAGTTTAATAAGGGGAAAAGAATTGGCTAAACAAACTGTTGGTATAGGTACAGTCGCTAATGATGGCACTGGTGATCCGATTAGAGACGCCTTCGATAAAATAAATGACAATTTTAATGAGTTATATTCGAATGCTGTTATTGATACTTCTGTAACGGTTGGTAATAGTACAGTAAATAGCGCAATTACAACTAGCGGTATAGTTTCTGGTAATACAACAGATAATGTCGTTGCCAATACAACCGAATTAAGTGTTAATAGTAATACTGCGTATTCTTCTTTATCTAAAACTGCTTTAACTGTGGCAAACACTACGGTTGCTAACTCGACCACTCTGTTTATAGGTAATTCCACAGTTAATAGTTCTATTTCAACTACTTCTGTTCAACTTTCTAATTCTACAACTAATACCACTTTAACAAAAAATAGTCTGCTAGTTGGCAATTCCACAGTTAATACTACTGTTAATTCTTCTTCGGTTTCAACAGGTTCCCTTTCTTTATCATCAAATACTCTCACATTAGGCACTTCTTCTATATCGGCTAATGGATACACTTACTTACCTAACGGTTTGAAGATGAATTTTGGAACCGTTGACGCTAACAGCACTGCTGGCCAAGCTGTGTTTAGTAATGCGTTTTCTACGAACGCTTATGTTGTATTGGCTTCCTCTAATACAGTCGGTGGTACTTACGCCCCAGCAGTTATTTCTTATACTGATACTGCTGCTGAGATTAGAACTGCAAACCAAACAACCTCTACGGTTTCATTTATGGCTATAGGTGTTTAATAATGGGTAAAATTCTCCCTACTTACAGAAAAGTTTTAGTTGAAGAATTCGTTGATAATATCACAGCGAACTCCTCACAATACTATGCGTTTGCTTCTCATCCAATTGAGATCGAAGGGGCTGCGCCTGAAGTATCAAATAATGATTACGATAATACTTTTACGTTTAATTGGAATATACTTTTTGGTAAAAAAATAAACGGTAATGACGTAGTTCCTGTAATTTCTAAAAATATCTGGACTACTAATACGGTTTACGGAATGTATGATAATACATCAAATACTGTTTATAGTAATAATATTTTTTATGCAATTACAGAACCGAGTATTACTGGCGGGTTGTATTATATCTATAAGTGTATTGATAATGCGAATGGTTCAGCTTCAACAATTGACCCAAGTTCTATAGGAACTCCTACTCAACCTTCTACATTTACAACAGACGATGGTTATAAGTGGAGATATATTTCTACAATTTCTGCAGCGAATTATGAGAAATTCTCTTCAGATGATTACGCCCCTGTATACACAGATGCAACCATATCAGCTTCATCACAGAACTACTCTGGTGTAGATGTTGTTATGATTTCTAATGCAGGTTCTGGATATACTGCTTATAGAAACAACCCAAATACAGACATCGTTCAATCAAATCCAAATACGAATATTATTCAGATTGCAGATGATGCGTCAGATTCTGATAACTTTTATGTCAATAGCGCAATATATATTTATAACACTTTAGAAACGACTTCCCAATTAAAAATTGTATCAGACTATTTTGTTAATTCTAAAGGTGAAAAATTTATTGTTACTGATAGTTCTGTAAACACCTCATTAATAATCCCTGGTCTAACGAAATATCTAATCAGCCCTGCAGTTATTTTTGAAAGTGATGGTGATTCCGACCCATCCGCGTATGCAGTTGTCAATACTTCTAATTATTCTATTTCAGAAATCGTTATGTTAAATTCAGGGTCAAATATTTCTTGGGCTAATGTTTCAATACAAGCGGGTTATGGTTCTGGTGCTAACGTTTATGCAATTGTACCCCCTCCGGGTGGGCATGGGTTTGATGCACCTTCTGAACTCAATGTTAAGGGTCTTGCAGTTTCATTTGATTTTGCAAATAATGAATCAAATACTATACCGACAGCTAATATCGTATATAATAAAATAGGTATGGTTAAAAACCCTTATACTTTAGTTTCTAACACAGCTGATGGATCTGCATCCAAGGGTTCTATCTATAACACGGCCACTTTTGATAATCTCTACGTTGTTAATGTTAGCCCATCATACACCTTTACAAAGGGTGAGACTATAATTGGCGCAAATAGTGGCTCTAGAGGCGTTGTTGTTTTCTCAAATTCTTCTCAAGCTTATATAACTTGCGATCAGACTTTTATTGATGGAGAGTATGTAGCCAATACAGCTGGTACTAACTTGACCACAATTGCAATACAAACAACACCTGACATTTACACAAAAGATTTAAAACCAATCTATGTTGAAAATATAAATAATATCAATCGCTCGAATACGCAAACCGAGTCTTATAAATTGATAATAGAAATCTAATTAACAGGTACACTTATGGCAGATTTTAACGTTCCTCCGTATTTTGACGACTTCGACGAAAATAAGGGCTATTATAAAATCCTGTTTCGCCCTTCAGTCGCTGTTCAAGCACGGGAACTTAACCAGTTACAAACTACATTACAGAAACAGATTGAAAGATTTGGTTCTCATATCTTTAAAGAAGGCACTATAGTAGTTGGTGGCGGTTTTGATTATGAAGATGATGTTCCTTATGTAAAGGCTCCTACTGTATCAGCTCCTACACGCCTCCAAGAATTTGTAGGTAAAACAGTTGTTGGTGGAACTTCTGGACTCCAGGCTTATGTCAAAGCAGTTGAGTTGGACACCGATACAAATAATTATGTCTTTATGTTAAGATATATCACTGCTTCTGAAACTACAACTGTCTTTTTAAATGAAGAAGTTGTGTCAGCGAGTGATGACGCTACTCTAACATTTACAGTGGCCACTGCTTCAGCTACTGGCGTTGGTTCAACTTTTGGGGTGCAAGCTGGCGTTGTATTTTCTAGAGGTTATTTCGTAGCTTTCCCTGCTGATACTGTAATCTTAGAATATTACAGTACCACTCCAAGTGCTACTGTTGGCCTTAGTGTCACTGAGTCTTTTTTAACTGATCTATCAGATTCAACTCTACTTGACAACGCTCTAGGTTCAACTAATGAAAATGCTCCAGGTGCTCATCGTTACAAAATTGCCACTGATCTAACTAAACTTGCCTACAAAGCTGGTTATGACAATCCTAACTTCATTCCTTTCATTGATATTAAAGATGGTAATATTGAGACTAAAAAGGAAAGAACTGAATATGCTAGATTTTATGATGAAATCGCTAAAAGAACTTTTGACGAATCAGGTGATTATATTGTAAGAGGGTTTGACGTTAGAACTAGAGAACATCTAGATACTGGTGTTAACGAGGGTCTTTATACAACAAATAATGGTGGTGATACGAACAAACTTTCAATTGACGTTGAACCTGGGCTTGGTTATGTAAAGGGTTATGAGATTAATAAGCTCGTTACTGAGCACATTGAAACGGATAAAGCAACTACTTTTGAATACGTTAATAACCAAAAGGTTAATGCTAGAACAGGCGGTTACTTACTTGTAAAAGAAATCGTAGGTTCTGTTGCACATGATACTGGGATTATAGTTGATCTTTATGATGCAGCCGAAACTAGGGTAACAAGTAACATTCCTAACTCAACAGCTGCTACTGGTAATAAAATCGGTGAAGCTAGGGTAAAGGCGTTAGTATATGAGTCGGGCACTCTTGGTCTTGGTGACGGTACCATGCGCGCTTATCTATTCGACTTTAACATGAATGCTGGTAAAACCATTTCAGACATTAGAGCGATCTATAATGGCTCCGCTCCAAACCGTTTCTTTGCTGATGTTATTCTCACTAATTCCAAAGCAGTTCTACAAGAAAATAATCAAAATGTTCTGATTTTCCCATTAGGCTCTAATTCTACCAGAACTATTAGAAGTAATACAGGTTCTTCTGATACAAGTTTCGAATTTAATAGAACCGAAACTTTAACTGCTAATATTCTTCAGTCTTCAGCTCTAACAACTACAGTTTCTACAGTCGGGGAGAGTCTTTCTTATTCTGAAGGTTCTCTTTCTACTTCAGAAAAAAGACAACTTATTTTATCAATTAATACTGACAGCGACATAGAACTCCCTGGAACTGTTAGCGTTTCTAATAACGATTTTGCGGTTACTGGTGTAGCTACCGAATTCGATAAACTTTCTTCTGGTGATAGAATTCTCTTTAATAGTGAAGAATATTACATCAATAGCATTACAAGTAATACAAGCTTATCTCTATCTTCTAATGTTACAACTGGGACTGTTACCTCTAACGTTTTCTATAAAGCGATTAGATCTGGTGATGTAATTGATCTTACTGCTAATGGATCATCTGGCGTTACTAGAACTGCTAACGTTTCTTCTGGAGTCCTTACGATTGATCTTAAAGAAGATACTTCAAATGTAAGCGTTTCTGCTATAAGCACTAGATTAACATATCGCGTAAATCGCACTACATCTATTGAAATGGATAAAAGATTAAGAGCAAACCGTTTTGTTAAAATTGACACTTCTAACAATGCTGCGAATAGTGTTGGCCCTTATAATCTAGGCGTTTCTGATGTTTATAAAATTCGTTCTATTAGAATGCATTCTAGCACATTCTCAACGGGTTCTGAGGGTTCTAATGTAACATCTTCGTTTATCCTTGATAATGGTCAGCGTGATAACTTCTACGATCATGCTAAGATTATTCATACTGGTAGCCTTGACTTAACTAATAAACATCTACTAATTGAGTATGATCATTTTGAGAAAGATGATTCTCAAGGTTTCGGTTATTTCTCTGTCGATTCTTACCCGATTAATGATGCTGCAGCGTCAAATACAACTATATTTACTTACGAAATTCCAGAATATCTTTCAACTTCTGGTGTAAAATATAATCTGAGAGATGTTCTAGACTTCAGACCGTATAAAGCTAATACTTCAGTTTCTACTCAGCTCATTGCCAGTGCAACAACTGACCCTGCAACTACTGATACGCTTGATGTTGACACTGATGGTCTAAGAATTGCCGCGCCTGACACAGAAATTGGTGCTGATTATTCTTTCTATCTTGCTAGAAGGGATTTGGTAACTGTTGATAGGCAGGGTAATATTGGCATAATTCAAGGCGAGCCTTCTGTTTCACCAGTTTCCCCGAAGGGTAATGATAATGTAATGAGCTTGGCTCGCGTGTTTATTCCGCCATATCCTTCAATTTCAGAAACTCTTGCAAGACAAATTGATAAGAGAGAAATTGGATGTTTAACTAGAAAGGTTGCAACTCCCCGTTATACTATGAGGGAAATTGGAACTCTAAAACAAAGAATTGATACGCTTGAATATTATAATGCTCTAAACCTATTAGAAAAAAGCGTTGTTGACCTTACTGTCCCGGACGAAAATGGACTAGATAGATTTAAGAACGGTTTCTTCGTTGATGGATTTTTAGATCACTCTCTAGGCGATACACTTAACAGCGACTATAGTGTTGCTGTTGATAAGGTTGAACAGGTTATTCGACCATTCTTTGATGTTGATGCTTTCAAATATAGAATTGAAGCTGATCTTTCAAGCGGTTATCAACAAACTGGTAATATTATTACTAGACCTTATTCAGAAACAACTTTACTTGAAAATGAAAATGTTACAACTATTCGTAATATCGAACAGTCAGTATTCAGATATATTGGTACTATAGAATTAAATCCAGAAACTGATAACTGGTGTGATGTTAACACGGTAGACAAAACTGTTGAATTTGGTAATGACATTCCTGCATCAAATACTATTCAAACTGAATGGGGTTCTTGGGAAACTAATGTTGTTGGGTATAATGTTTACGATAGAAAAACAGGCGACCGTTCAGGTGTGCCAAGAGATGAATATTTTATTGGAACTTTTGCGACCCTTGCAGAAGCTAAAGCTGCTGGTAAAAAGAACGATCCAGCTAAATCTGGTACATACAGATACCTTATTGAGACTGTTTATTCTGATACTAGATCAGGTATACAGACGAACGTTACTAATGAAACCCAATTAGAAGAATTTGGAAATTTTGTTACTGATGTTAGCGTAAAGCCATACATTAGACCTCAGACTATCAAACTTCATGCACGTGGTTTAAAACCAAATACTAAATTCTATGTGTTCTTTGATGGTGAAGACATGAGTGATTACTTAACACCAATTACTATTCCTGATTCTGGAGTACCAACTTGGTTCCTCCTAGATAACGATTCGATTTACGCTTCAGGAATTGATCCTGACCAGCTAACAACTGGGGCCGAAGGTTCAACTTGGAGAGCGAATGAGTTTGGTGAGGTAATTGGTTATCTTAGGTTACCAGAAACTGGCAAACGCTTTAGGACTGGTACTAAAGAAATTATTATCACAGATTCGCTGACTAATGCAATTGATGCCACAACTTATGCTAAGAATTATTTTGTAGCAAGTGGCCTTTCTGTGAATAAACAGAATACAATTATTTCTACCAAAGTTGCAGTTATTGATTCTGAAGAAGTAATCGAAACTAATCCGGGCAAGACCAAAACTAAAGTTATGGGTCCATCTTGTATGGCTTATAGCTTTAAGGTTGACGTTCCAACTGGTGAGGATGGCATTTTCCTTACTTCTGCTGACATTTGGGTTGACCAGAAACACCCAACTCTTGGAGTTTGGTTTGAAATTAGAGAAATGAATTCGGCTGGTGGTATTACTAGGACTCAGGTCCCATATTCTGAAGTTTGGTTAGAAAATGACGAAGTAACATTATGGGACGGGGCTTCGGGGACTGAAGAATCTAATAAGACCACTGTTACATTCCCAACTCCTGTATTCTTGCAGAATGATACTCAATACGCCTTTGTTATTCACACTGAAGGTCTAAATCCCGATTACTACTTCTGGGTTTCTAGACTTGGGGAAACTGATGTTCTGACAGGAAATCAGGTTACTGCGCGCCAACTTACTGGAACTCTGTTTACTACAAATAATAACTTGAATTATGATATTGTTCCTGATGTTGATCTAAAAATTAGATTTAACCGTGCACAATTCACTGCTGGCTCTGGTTCTGTTATCCTTGGAAATAGACCAACTGAATTTATTAATCTACAAGATGGTTCTGATCCTTTCAGGAAACAGGGTGAAACTATTAGATCTTCTGAAACTCTTTCACTGTCATCCACTTCTGCAGGCGCTAATACAGTAATTGTTGGAGATAAGATTACTGGGACTACTTCTACAGTAACTGGTAATGTTATTGCAATTGACGGTTCGAAATATTACACTGACGCTTTCGGATTTACTGAAGACGAGGCTTACAGTGTAGCAAATTCTGGCAGCGGTGATAAAGGTATTTCAGGAACGTTTACGCTTCTAGAATATGGTATTGGTAAACTTAGATACTATAACACTTCTAATAATGTTATGGTAATTGACGATTCAAACGGTCTATTTTTTGCCAATGCGCAGATTAAAGGTTCCAGCACTTCGAACACTGGAGCGGTTGATACCTTCGACACGTTTGATTATTCGACAACCACATTAAAACCTTATCATATTAAATTTAATAAGAATTCTATAAGTTTTGAGAAAAGGGGTTGGGATGTTTCTGCAAATGCTTATACTGATTATATTCCAGGAACTCCAGATGCGTATTCAGACTTCCCTGTAGAATGCGCTATACTATCGAGGGTTGATGAAATAGATACCTTTGGAGCTTCTGGAAATAACTCAACCACTCAAGTAAGGGTCAATTTCTCAACAACTTCTGAATATAATTCGCCCGTAATTGATATCAGTAGATTCCAGTCATTAACTGTATTTAACCGCCTTAATAATGATACAACTGGCGAAAATGCTGCTTCTGGTGGTAATCTTATAAACAAGTATATTTCTAAGCCTGTAATTCTGGCTGACGGTCAAGATGCTGAAGATCTACTTGTAAAACTAACTGCATATAAGCCTGTTAATAGTGATGTTAAGGTTTGGATGAAAATCAGAAACGATGAAGATGGTGAGGTGTTTAATAGAAACTCTTGGATTGAGATGAGTTATTCTAACACTGTATTCTCTTCTGATGCTAACAAGTTTGACTTTAGAGAATTAGATTACACTGTACCTACAAATTATAAAAACGGTAATGGTGTAATTCAATATATCAAAAACTCAACAGCTGCTGAGGGTGTGGGCGCTGCTGCCAATTCGATCTATATAACAGACGCAGATACAATCTTTAGTGCGAACCAGCAAGTCTTCTATGCAGTTCCTCCAGAAGAAACTCCTATCGCTCCGCTAACAGCGAATACGTACTATTTCGTTGATACTGTTAATAGCACGGCGATTACTCTAAAAGAAACTGCAGGTGGGTCTCAAATTAACATTACAGAATTTAGAGCTAATTCTGAAATTACAACTCACACAATTGGTGGCGAGGTTTATGAAGGGTTTAAGCAATACTCCGTAAAGGTTGGATTGATGGGAACTGACAGCGCAAAACCACCAAGAGTTGGTGATTTAAGAGCTATCGCGCTGCAACTCTGAGGATAATATGACGCTTATAAAAACTGAAGTTGAAGGAATTTTCAGGTATACCAATAATAATGCCTTATTAAATAAGGATAACGGTTACCTGGAAGTATATAAGAAAATGAAGAAGAAAAATAATGAGATATATAATTTGAGAGAAGAAGTTGATGATATGAAAAAAGATATGTCTGAAATTAAATCCTTATTAACTCAAATAGTAGAGAAACTATAATGACGATAACAGTTGCAAATACTTCAAATACTAATACCTTTGAGTATTGGGTTAATAGGACTAATGAACTGGCTGACGCGATGACGAATTATGTCGTAACGACTGATTCGAATACAGCAACTGGTAATGCCGCTGTTTCTGATAATTTTTATGCTAATATTGTTAAGGTCGGTAACTCCACTGTAAACACGACTTTCGGAACTCCTAGTTCTGCTCAAATTTCTTCTGGTGAATACTATCTAAATGCTAATGGTTCTTGGGCTTTAGCAACTGGTCCTATTTCAACTGGTAATCTAGAAACTTCAGGGACTTCGGCTCAGACATTAGATGAATTTGATGCTTCTACAATCAGGGCTGCAGAATATTCTATTCATATTGAAGATAATAGCGCTAATGGATACCAACTTTCTAAGATATTAACTCTACATTCAGGAAATAGTGCTGCTTCAGGTAATGCTTATACAACTGAATACGGTATCATTACGTCGAATACTCTTCTGGCAACTTTTTCTGCTAATGTAATTGGTGCTAATGTTGTTTTAAAAGTTACTCCAACCTCAACTAATACTAATATCTCGTTTACAAGGATTAGACTCTAATGGCAACTAAAGCTAATCTGGTAATAGATCAGGGCGCTACTTTCAGCGCTGACCTCACATTGCTTGATGAGAACGGAGATGGTATCCTATTAGGTGGTTATAATGCCAATTCCCAAATAAGAAAATGGTATACTTCTACCAACGCTGCAGCTACATTCGCGACTTCTATAAATACTACGTCTAGCGTTGTTACGCTTTCTTTAACTTCTGATCAAACTGCAAACTTAGTTGCTGGTAGATACGTTTATGATGTAGAAATTAATGATGGCGCTTCTATAACTAGAATTGTCGAAGGTATTGTTACAGTAACACCAAACGTAACGAGATAAAAATGGTAAATGTAATAGTTGCAAGACCAAGAACGATTCAAGTTTCTTCGAATGCAACTGCAGGAATTTTAGACACCAGGACACCAGTTACACTTAAAAGCTCAACTGGCAGTGTTGGCGGTATTACCAGATTAGATTCCCTCGTTGATGTCAATGCGACAGGTGAACAAGAAAATGCAACATTAGTTTACGATTCAGAAACTGATACCTATGTAGTGAAACAGATAGACTTAGACGGTGGAACTTTTTGATATTATAAATAGATAAAAAAAAAGGATCCATCATGGCTAACCTTATTCAGATTAAAAGATCTACTACTACAGCCGTTCCAGCTTCTCTAGCGAACGGCGAATTAGCATATACTTCCAATGGTAATGTATTATTCATTGGATCAGAAAGCTCTGTAGTTCCTATCGCTGGACAGAGAAACCCAGGAACACTTACTGCCAATCAAGCACTCGTTGCGAACTCAAGCAGCGGTATTGATAAAATTATCACCTCAAATGCTGATATTGGCGCTATTACTGCTAATGGAAGCTTAGGTTCAGCAGGTAATATTCTTACTTCTAACAGCACTGGAATTTACTGGGCCGCTCCATCTTCGAGTAGTTTTACTATTACAGGCGATTCAGGTTCTGATACATTTAGTACTGGCGGAACTTTAAACTTTGCTGGTAACACTGGTATCACAACAGCTATAACAAACGACCAAGTTGACATTGACCTTGATGACACAGCTGTATCTCCAGGTTCATATGGCGATGCGAACACTGTAGCAACCTTTACCGTTGACCAGCAAGGTCGTCTAACAGCTGCCGGAACAGCAGATATTGATCACGACGCGCTTCTAAATTTCGTTGCTAACGAGCATATTGACCACTCAGGAGTTTCTTTAACTGCTGGTTCAGGTTTAACTGGCGGTGGTGATATCACTACTTCCAGAACCTTTGATGTTGGAGCCGGAGTTGGTGTTACTGTAAACTCTGATGATGTTGCGGTAAATCCAGGTAATGGTATTACTGCCAATTCGACTGGTACTCACGTTGAAGTTGGCGGTGATTCTACGCTTATCGCTAACAGCTCTGGTCTGTTCGTTGACGATTCTACACTATCAATCGCCACTTCTCAGCTAACTGGTGATGTTACGCTAGGAACTCAGACTTCAGGTAACTATGTTGCGACTGTTTCAGGTGGTGATGGTCTTACTGGTTCTGGAACTGGTGAAGGTTCAACTCCTACACTAGCGGTTGGCGCTGGTAACGGTGTCTCTGTTTCAGCTGATGCAGTTGCTGTCGACGGTGGTTCTACTCTTACTGTTAACTCCACTGGCGTTCACGTTAACACCAATCTATCTATCACTGATCTAACGCTTTCAGGAAATCTTGATGTTAACGGTACCCTAACTACCATTGACACTCAAAACCTTTCTGTTAATGACTCTATCATTGAACTTGCCAGAAGTAACGGTGGTGATACACTAGATATTGGTTTCTACGGTACATATAACGATGGTACTGAGAAGTATACTGGTTTCTTCCGCGACCAAAACGACTCCGGTGTCTATAAACTATTCACTGGTCTAACTTCTGAGCCAACTACTACTGTTGATACAGCTGGTGGTGGTTATACTATCGGCACTCTTGAAGCTTACCTAAATTCAGGTGCACTTGTATCTAATTCTACAGTAACTAATATCACAGCTAACTCTACTGTTTCTGTCGCTCTAGTTGCCAACACTCTAACTCTATCAAGCGCTCTTGGCATCAGCTCTGGCGGTACTGGACTTGCTTCAGTTGGTGCAGATGGTTTAGTCCTACAGTCTAATGGTACTGCTCTTGTTTACGATAGCTTAGATGGTGGAACGTTCTAATCTTTATCATTAACTACAAAGTAATTATACTATGAATACAGAATTAGTCAACATTTATATTGAACGATTGTTAAATGAAGTAGGGGAGGGTGTGAAGACTCGCATCCTCCTTGAAACACAATTAAAATATACTGAACAAATTAATCAAAACCTTCAAAAAGAAATTGAATCTCTCAAATCTGAATACGAAGAGTATAAGAAGAAACAAGAAAATATAAATAAAAGAAGAAAGACCAAAGAAGTAGATACTTCTGAAGATAATTTTTAAACCCCGTTATATAACGGTTGATTTGGAGGCCAAATGGCTAATAATTTAATTCAAATCAAACGCACTAGCGTTTCTGGTCGTGCTGCGAACACGTCAACTCTCCCCAATGCAGGCGAATTAGCCTTAAACATGGCTGACGGGATTCTGTATTCAACAAATGGATCAGTTATATTTGAAATTGGTGCTAATAACACCAACGCACAAGTAACTGGAACTCTCACTGTAAACGCTATATCAGCCAATGGTGGCACAGGCGCAGCGGGCCAAGTTCTTACAACAAACGGTTCTAATGTTTACTGGTCAGCCGTCTCCGGTGGTGGCGGTGGGACTGTTACGCAAGTCAACACTGGTGTTGGGCTAACTGGTGGTCCAATTGATACAACAGGGACTATTAGCGTAAATCCTAATACTGGCATCGTTGCAAATGCTTCTGGTTTATTTGTAAATGCAACTTATATTGAAACTCTAGATGCTAATAACGCTTCTTATCTTGGCGGTCTTACTTCATCTCAATTCCTACGTAGCGATGCTGATGATACAGCCACTGGAGTTATAACATTTTCAGCTAATGTTATCAGTAACTCGACTCTAGACGCTAACGTAATTACAGTTGACACCCTACAGATTCTTGGTGGTAGTGGAACGCAAGGAACCATTACTTGGAATACTGATGAAGAAACAATCGACATTGTTCAAAATGGTGCGACCCTTCAGGTTGGCCAAGAAATCTATTACCATGTAAAGAACCAGACAGGTGATACAATTCCTGATGGTACAGCTGTTATGGCTACCGGAACTCTAGGGGTTTCTGGAAGAATTACAGTAGCGCCAATGGTTGCAAACGGTTCAGTTGCTTCAAGATTTTATTTGGGTGTTACTACTGAAGAAATAGTTAATGGTGGTGATGGTAAAGTAACGCATTTTGGTAAAATTCGAGGTATAGACCTAACAGCCTATGACGAGGGTGATGTTCTTTGGTTAGATCCGAGTACTGCAGGAGGATTTACTACAACAGAACCAGAGGCTCCTAATTTAAAAATAGATACAGCGTTTGTTATTAGTAACACTGATCCAGGGACTATGATGGTTCGTGCAAATCCTGGGTTTAGAATATCAGATTTGCACGATGTAGAAATTGCATCCGCTACTAATAATCAGTTCTTAGTCTACGACAATGTTGATGGGCGTTGGGAAAATAGAACTGCTAATACAACTATAATTAATGAGGGTGATAATCTTTATTATACAGTCGCTCGTGCAAACTCTGCAATTGATGCACGGGTCACAAAGAGTTTTGTTGATAACCTTGGTGTTAATGCCAATACTCTAGATTCTTTAGATAGTTCGCAATTTTTAAGGTCAGACGCAACAGATTATATTAATAATCCCACATTATTAAGATATACAACAAATAACTCTTTATCAGTTGATCCAAGAGGTGTAGACGCCGTAACTGCTGCACCATTTGGCGCTTTAATGTGGCATGACCTTTTGGCCTTTGATAGAAATTATACTACAACATATGAAACTTATTATTCTGCAAATACAACATGGGTGAGTGCCTCTGTTGATTTAGAATTGTTTGCACAAAAAGAAAACCAAATTATAACACTTGCTACTGGTTCTGACATTGGAGCAGTTAGGTGGCAATGGGTTGGAACTCAATGGGCCGATCCAGAATGGTTAGTTATTGGATTCACATATACTAATCCAGCCGCTGATAAAAATGTTATAGTTGAAACTAGCACGGATGGTTCTTCTTGGACTGAATTACATGCTAGTAATAATATAACAACAAGTGCTAGATTAAATTATTTCCACCTACCTTCATACAGCGGTAATAGTTATTTAAGATTAACTATTGAAAGAAACGATTCCAATGATTTAAAACTTTCTTTTATTTCATTACTTACTGCAAGATCTGGCGATCAAGGTAAAGGTAAAGAACAAAGTCTACCTTTTTTATGGGACGCTAATAAAAATATTACTCTTGAGGCAAACACCACCGCTAATGGAGATATAAATGTTTCTGGTAACGTAACAGTTACAGGCACGGTCGATGGCCGTGACATTGCAACTGACGGAACCAAGCTGGATGGTATCGAAGCTGGCGCTGATGTAACTGACGCAACCAATGTGACCGCTGCTGGCGCGCTGATGGACAGCGAGTTAACCAGCG
>Ga0070754_10001868_pt1 | contig 16154 bp, 22 predicted proteins | sample VirMetDEL_Sep_01_FD_75181 | JGI IMG/M metagenome (GOLD analysis project Ga0070754, IMG submission 75181) | Aqueous microbial communities from the Delaware River and Bay under freshwater to marine salinity gradient to study organic matter... | ecosystem: Environmental > Aquatic > Marine >... | reverse complement strand
TGATTATGCTGCGGCAGTAGGTTCATATGAGACTCCTACGATGTGGGCTAAGAACAAAAGTAATTGGAGAGGTGCACATAAACTAACATATCCTGGCGGTAAATTTGTTAATATAAAGAAAAAATGTAAAAATTACCCTTATTGTAATCAAGGTGCTGGTAGTGTAACATTAAGTGATACATCAGATATGGAAATAGATAATGTTTTTAATGTATCAGAGAATAAAATAGTGAAAAAAAAGAACTTAAAGATTAAAAAATAGAACATTAATCAATTATAAGATATTTATTAATAAATAATAAGATGGAAAATAAATTTTTAACTAAAAATATTAAAGTGACAATTAAAGAGGAAACTGCCCCTAATGGGAAAAAAGAGTACGAAAAAGTACATAAAGAAGATGCAGACATTAACACTGCAGCACTTAAAGATATTGCCACTAAATTAGAAAAATATTACGGTGAAGAATTAGAAGAATTAGATCCAGTTCTTAAAGTAGATAGAGAACAAGATTCTCCAAAAGATATGGATCCTTATGAAGTAGAAGCGTTAGGTGCTGGTGGAATGTCAGCATTAAAATATGATAACGAAGGTTCTGAAGTTGCTGATAAGTTTAAAGAAAGAGTTAAAGAATTGAATGATACTTCAGAGTATGATAAAAACTTTGGGACTGAAAAGGGTTTTGGTGAAACTGATGAAAAAGATGAAACTTTTGAAAAGATTGAGAAAGCTTCTGACGAGTATTTAAAAGTTAAATATGATGGGGAAGACCCACAACACGAAACACCTAGAGTAAGAGTAACGAATGAATCAAAAAACAGTAAAATGAAAAGATTAAATTTTAAAAACGAATTTACATCTGAAGAACAGATGAAAGAATTAATACCTGAACACTATAAGACAGATCAACATGTATTCTTAATGACTGACGGAAACCAAACTTATAAAGTAAGATGGGATGAGTCATTAAATGAAGGTACTGTTATTAACTATAAGAATCAGAAGTTCATTACTGAAAATGTAGAAAAAATGAAAAAACTCTTCAATTACAAATACTCTGATTCAATGGGTAAAACAAATGACTATGGTGAAGAAACTAAAAGTTTCAAAACTATTATGGAAAATGTAAAAGGAAAAGATTTGTTGGGAGAATAAACCCAACTATTACCACACACCACAATAAAAAAACCTCTATGTAAAATAGGGGTTTTTTTTATGTTTTTTTTATATTTATTAATATATGAGTTTGAATTTTAAAAATATATTATTAGAAAGTATTATAGATGGATTAGAATCCCTTTCAAAATTAGATAAGGCGGTTTTAAAATTCATTCATAAGTCTATGTCGAAAAAAAGTTTTAACCATACAATTGGTAAAAATACTTATGAGATGGATGCGACTGAGGCACTAAGGGTTAATGATTTAATTGAGACTTTTGGATTGAGTGATTATGATTACGTTTTTAAAATGTGGAATTTTTATAAGAAGTTTGGAAATGTTTTATTTGATGATGATGTATTTGATGACTTTAGTTACACTAAAGCAGATTACGGTGAATCAGTTAAATTAATACTTGCGAGATATTATGTGGATAATATTGTAGGGAGGGAAATCTATCCGGGATGGACAGTAGAAATGATCGAAGATCCAATTGGTATGGTAGAAGAAGATTTGATGAGTATTTTCGTTGTAAATAAATATAATGAACAGTTATTTCTAAATTTAGTAAATTTAAAAGGTAATGGATTAGAGGGTGAAATAATTACTGGAGATGAAGATGGTTTAGGTTTGTACTTTTCAGATAATCTTAAAGTGTCTAAATATAACGATGTTATTGCAACTATTGGGATACCAAACCCAATAAGATATTTATTAAATGATTTAAGTAATGAAAGTTTGGAAGAATATTTTAATTCCATTATTGGACATTTGCAAGATGAAATTGAAGAGTGGGATGAAGATATCCGATACTATTATACTGAAGTCGAAGGACGACAAGACAGTTAATTCAATAATAGAAGAGAATAATAAAAAAATGTTACTAAAAAAAGGAAGTAAAGGTAAAAAAGTCGAAGAACTTCAAAGACTTTTAGGTATAAAAATAGACGGTGATTTCGGACCAGCAACTGAACTGGCAGTTATGAGATTTCAGGGGCAACAAGGGTTAAAAACTGATGGTATTGTTGGTCCTAAAACATGGGATAAATTACAGAGTAGAAATAAAATGGTGAATAAGAAAGATGGATACGTTTGGATATTGGATAATGGACACGGAGGGATAATAGATGGAGTATATCAAACATCTGGTAAACGATCACCTAAATGGGAAGATGGTACACAGTTATTCGAAGGAGAGTTCAATAGAGCGGTTGTAAAGAGGATAATTAAGATGTGTGAAAAGGATGGTATCGAATGTATTAATTTAGTTGATACAGAAAAAGATTTATCATTAAGATGGAGAACTGATAAAGCAAACGATATATACAGAGAAAGACAACAAAGTGATGGTAAGAAATGTATTTATGTTTCTATACACGCTAATGGATTTAATAAAGAATCGGCACACGGTTGGTCAGTTTATACAACCGTAGGGGAAACTAAATCAGATAAAATTGCTCAGATATTACACGAAAAAGCAAAGGCAGAATTCCCAACACATAAAATGAGAATGGATACTAGAGATGGGGATGCAGATAAAGAATCTAATTTTTGGGTATTACGAAAAGTAGTAATGCCTTCTATACTATCAGAAAACTTCTTTATGACTAACAGAGAAGAGAGTAAATTATTGTTAAGTGAAGAAGGTAGAGATAGGATTGCAAAGATACATTATCAAATGATAAAAGAGGTAGAAAAAAATAAAATTATTTAATAATAAAACTTTAAATAGTTTTATGTTATAAGTATATTGGTTTTATGAACAGTGCAGAATTTATACAATATATTACTACACCTTTATCAAAAGAAGAGATGCAATTATTATATAAAGCTAACAACATTAATTATGATAAATGTGGTTTGTATTATGATTTTATCTTATCCTTAAATTGTTTGGTAGTTAATACGTTTTTGGGTGATGATGTCATCAATAGTGAAAGTGAAATAAAAAATCATTTTAAATGGTGTATTAAGAAAGTATTTGAGAACTTTAGGAACGAGAACATTTATTTTAAAAAGGAAGAAGATATAACAGAATACTTTTTTAATTTCTATATTGAGTTGTTTTATAACCAACCTAATAAAAAAGATGTAATTGATAAGTTGAATAAGTTCGCAAAAACATCTTTTGTTTATGATAATCCTAAGACTAGATCTGATATGGATGTTTTATTAGAATTATATCGTCTTTTTGAAAAAAGTTTGAATTTTAAGTCAAAAACCTAGTTTATAGTATTTATTTTATATTGAAAGTGTTTTATAGTTAGTTATATGAATAATAAAGTTAAGTTTTTACAAATCATTATGGCAGAGTTAATTTCTAAAAGGGATACTTTAGAAATTGATTTAAACGATATTTTAAATGGTACTCATTATAAGAATACTAATGAGAGAAAAATGGAGTTTGATTCAGTTTTGAGTGAACTAACAGAAACAAACAATAAAATAACTGTTATGAGTGATTATTTAACACAGGTTACTCCAGAACCTAATAATATGGAGAAAGAAAATGTATAATAATAAAAATTAAATTTAAAAAAATGGAAAAATTTGAAGAATTAAAAGCATTAGTTGCAGGTTTAGAAGAAGATGTTACTAAATTTAACGATAAAGGTAACAAAGCAGCGGGAACAAGAGTAAGAAAAACTTGTCAAGAAATTAAAAATCTTTGCCAATCAATAAGAGTAGAAGTTTCTGAACGTAAGAAAACAGACTTAGCTACTGTATAAATAAAATTATATAAGGTGATAGACATCCTTTTAAATAAATTCTTTTTATTACTATTAGTATTATCTATATTGAACGTAGTTCGACATAGTTTCTTCCTAATTAGGAATTTAAGAGAAGAAGAAAGATTCGTTTTAGATAAACCTACTCTTTTTGTGTTAGGGTTGTCTATTTCCTATATAGTATTATCAATAATAGATGGAATAAAGATTTAGAAATGATACAGGAAAAATTAAATAGCTTACGACCTTATGTGACAGGAATTAGATTTGTTAAAGATTTACCTGTAGTTGATATGATGATTAATGAGGGTTGGGATATGTTTGAGTCTAATGACGTTTCATATAAACCAGGAAGTAACAACAAAAATTACTTTATGTTATTCCCTAAAAATCCTAAAGATGCCTTAGATATTGTAATTAGTCATGCAGAATATGTAATCAATATTAATATTGAGAAAGAAAATAAGTTAATTCTATTAAGGGCTAAGATTGAAGAATTAAAAACATTGTTTACAGATAAACCTTTAAAAGAATTAGAAAAGTTGAAGTTTACTTTTGAGACTATCACTGAACCTACTTTAGAGGACATATCTAAGAATATACCAAATTCAGGTAGGCACGTTAGTGAAAATATTAAAACAGTTAATAAGGTAGAATTACCACCGAAAGATGAGGTTAAAAAAGAATTAGAAAAGGAAGAGGGTTAAAAAACCCTCTTTTTTTATGCCTCTAATTTTTCTTGTACTGTATGAATTAACCAAGTTGTACCAGAAATTAAACAACTATCTAAAAATAAAGATAGGTATATATTTTCTAAACCATTTCCGTAGAAAGGAGAAAATTGTGTAAACCCACTTAGTTGTGATCCTAATGAAAGGAAAAAACCAACCCAAAAAGGAGTACACATCATACAGGTTAATAGTTTACCCCAAAAATTAGGACTGAACGCCATAGCGTAATCTCTTAATTTTTCGAAAATAGAACCAAATACTATAATATTTGAAATCCCGTATGATACTAAAATTATTAAAATCAATTCTTTCATATTCGTTTTATTAATTTAATTATGATATTTATATAAAAAGAAATATACTAAAAATGAGAATTATAGTAAAGGAAAGTCAGTATAATAAGATACTATTAGAAGAAAACACAAATCATAAGTTAATAAATGACTGGAGTAGATACCTAATGGATAGATTATATCCTTATTTAGAAGAACAAGTAAAAGAAAAAAATATTGTCGATAATAATTTAGACAAAGTTTTAGGGAAATACTCATTTTTTAATAAGTTACCAATAAAAAGTATAGTAGTTAATAAAATATTGGGAGAAAACAAAAATAATTCATACATTATAGAAAAAAAAGGGAAGATAATAGAAGAATTAGAAATAGATTTTATGGTGACTGATAAAGAAAATATAACTAAAGAAGATATTTCAGATGTTTTTAGAAAAATCTTAAATGAACAAATAGATAAGATGACTTTTGCCGATGGTGTGGAAGAAAAAATAGACGAATTAGAATTATATAACGAAATATCAAAAATAGACACCGTTTTCAAAGAATTAGGTAAAACTCATATTCATGTCGAAGGGGTTGATGATTATAAAGTAACTATTTCACAAAAAAATATTGATGACGTAGCGAATGATTGGGATAAAATAAAAAAATACTTAGAAAACCTAAAAGAAATAGAAAAAGTTGAGGGTAATATTATACATTTTAAACAAGAAGAGGTAAAAGATGGTGAAAATTTAGTAACATATGTTGATTTAGAAGGTTCAGAAGGTGCGAGTGAATATAAAACATTAGTAGATATTGATAATGAATTATTATTTACACCTAAAGATAATTCATCTGGATTTGGGTGGAGAAATAAGATAAAGTCATTGTGTGATGTGGGTGAAAGTAGATATTGTAAAAGACATAAACATGTAGGACAAGATTATGCATACCCAAAAGGTACATATATTTACTTATTTAAACCAGGAAAAGTAGTTGATAAAGGTACTTGGAGTTTAACTATTGAACATACTGATGGGACTAAAAGTAGATATTTACATTGTGATGAATTCTTTGTTAATAAAGGTGATAAAATAAATAAAGGTACATTGATAGGTACTGTCGGAAATAAAGGTCCATCTGCAGGTAATCATTTACATTTAGAGTATATTAAAGATGTTAAAAATGTTGATCCTGTAGAATTTGGTAAAGAATATTTAAAATTCTTAGATAAAGATAATAATCCTGAAGACGTTAAAAAATAGAAAATATGGGTAAAGAGATGAAAAGATACGGTGGAGTTTTATTAGTGTGTAGAGATACTGATAAATTTTTATTACTAAAAAGAAATAAATTATCTACTTACCCATTAAGTTGGTCGATTGTTTCTGGTGGTATAGAAGAAGGAGAAGAATATTTAGAAGGGGTTAAAAGAGAATTATGGGAAGAAACAAAAATAAAATCAGATGATATAGATTTTAAGTTATTTGAAGTAGATAATTCTTTAGTACCTATGTTTCATTTTTATATCGGTTATTGTGATAAGGAATACGATGTACAATTATGTGATGAAAATATAGATTACGGATGGTTCTCTATGAATAATTTACCTGATCCACTATTTCCAACATTATATTCTTCACTAGTAAGAATTTTATAATTATAATTGAAATATGGATGAAATTAAAAAAGAACAGAATTTAATTGCGTTAGATAAAGAAAAAACACAATTAAAGAAAGAACAGTTTATTAGAGAGATTCGAAACGGTTTAGGTGAACACATTAAACAAAATGGTAATAAAGTTACCAAAATAAGAGTTTCTTGGTGGAAGAGAACGATAAATAAGTTATCAAAATTATTTTAAAATGACATTAGATAAAGTTTTAGAAATAGCAAATGAATGTGTCTATAATGATAACATCCCTACAGAAGGGTTAACTTTAAAGTATATTATAGATAAAAAGGCACATGAGAAATTAGATAAAGAACTTTTCTTTAAGACAAACAACAACAACCCAAATTTCAAACATAATGAAGTAATCGAAATAAATATTGCAGGTATTACTTTCATTTTTGAACAATCTTAATTTTACTATTAAATTTTTTTTCCTTATAATTAATTTAAAATTATATTATTATGGAAAATAAAGACAATGAGATGGATGATTTTATAGACTTCATTCTATCTGACACTGAAAAAGAAAAGGAGAAAGAACTTAATCTTTCCCACCCTAGTGTAGAGTACGAAGAGAAAGAAAGAGAAGCGGCAGATAAAATACTTCAAGACAAAGAAGTGGATGATATGCCTTATTATACATGTAAAAGATTTAGTGGTGAAGAAAGAGGTGTCTGCGATAAAATCAATCGATTAGGTAAATGGTTAAAAAATAAAGATGGGTTGAATATGCAACCAATTATCGATACATTATTAAAGGACGATAAAACTTGTACTGACTTAAATCCCGAATATCAAAAACCATTAGAGTATCTTTATAAAACTAATAAAATAAAAGATATAACTTTTAAAGATGGAGTCTATTCCTCAAAGAGATTAATTAATTGTGAATTAGTAAGAGGAGACGAAGGTGAATGGTTATATGTTAATAAATTAAATTCTAGTTGGAGTGATTTGGCAGAGTTGTTAACTACTCTTTTCATTAAAGGTGATAAGATAGATGAATTAAAAAAGATGAACTCAACAGAAATCAAAAAATACTTAAGTGATTTAAGAGAAGGTGGGTTAAAAAATAGTAGGGACATTAGTAAATCACATCTTTTTAGATTATTTAAAAAATATTTCACCAATACAGATTATAGGGATTTTACTTATAATACACAAAAAAATACTAAGATTGGTGATGCGATTGAAGATTTAACTGTACAATTACTTGAGAAAAAAGGATTCAAATTACTTTATCAAGGAGGTAATGGTGATTTTATCGATATGAAGTATGGTGTGGATTTAATTATGGAGTTAAATGGTGAAATATTCTTAGTACAAGTTAAGAGTAAAGATTATGAAGCTCAGAGATCTATGGATCAACCCTATTATAGATATATTGATATTTTTGCTGGACAAACAAAAGATCAAAATGGTATTAAAATCTTTGATAGAGAAAACCTAACAGAAGGACAATTTATTGGTAAAGACATATTAAAAGAAAATTTAGATTACCTAATGGATAAGTTCTACGATACTGGTGATATTAGTTAATAAAAGTATTATTATGGGTATTTTTAAAAGTAAAAAATTAAACTTATTGGAAGAAAAGTTTATTGAGACAGGTGAGATAGAATTTTCAGAAGAAGGTATTAGTTTTGATGAATTAGAAAAACAAAACGTTGAGAAAAAAATTATCGAAGACATTGCAGATGATTTTTTCATTAAAAAAGAAAGTATAGAATACATTTCAAATAAACTAAACTTAAATAGAAAAATCATTTTTAAATACTTAACCAAAGATAGTATTATAAAAGATTATTTAGGTGTAGATGGGAAAACTTACAAAAGTATAAATGAATTAAGGAAAATCTTTTATAAAGATACTGAATGTATAGAATGGGATGAAAATAAAAAAATGTATTCATACCCATCTTTTCCAACAACAGAAGAAATAGAAACTTTATTAACAAACGTTAGAAGAGATAGGAAATATAGTGCATTATATAACAATTATCCTTGTTTATTTAAAAGAAATAAAAGGAATAAAAACACTTTAAATAAGATAGATTTAATAATGTCTTTGGATGGGTATACTAAAAATGAAATAAGAAAATATAAAAAGTATATTGATTCCATATCTTTTTCTTCAGGATATGGTGGTAAAGAGGATGTACCTATCACTACAAAAGAAACTGAGATTGATAGTTATGAAAATAGACTGACTAATTTAAGTTGTTTTGAGAAACCTATTAATAAAGGTAGAGAATCTATGATTCATAATTTACAACAAGTACAATATAAATTAGGTGACACAATAGTTAATCATGCACAAAAGAAATATAAACGTAAAAATTTCAGTGATAAACAATCTGAGTTTATAATTAATAATATTATTGATTATATAAGTAATACAGAACAAATAATAAAGTATGATATTATTGCTAGTAAAATAGTTAAAGATGTTAATGAAAAAGTAGTTATCCCCAAAAATTCTAAAATAGAAGTTAAGGATATTAGTAAACAAAGTTCTTATTTGGCAGAATTTTTAGCATCTCCTTTAAAACAAGATTTAATATCTAGTGATGACGAAAAAAAATATTATAATAAAATTATAACTAATATATATGAATATTTTTATTCTGAAGAAGGACATGAATTGAGGGAAAAAATAATCGATTTAATTATTGATGATTTAGAAGGTATGATAATTGCTAATAATATTTATATCCCCAATAAAAATGGTAATATAGATTTTTATTTATCATACAAAGGTAGAAATGATCCTAATGATCATTTAAGACTCACTATAAGGTATAAAATTAATATGGAAAATTGGCAATCTTTTTATCGAATAGGTAATGGTGAATGGTTGTTAAAGAATGGTAAAAAATCTAATAAATGTGTACTTTACCCACTCAAAGAAAAAGAATTCTTAACTATTAAAAGTGTTAGTAATGATTATATCACATTTGAGGAAGTACTTTCAGAAAATGTGAATAAATATATTCATAATTTATTTGGATAGTTATCACATTATTAGTATATTTACAAAAAATTAAATATTTATAGATATGGGATGTGATATACATATGTACGTAGAAAAAATAAACCCAAACACAAAAAGATGGGAAAAGGTAGGTAGAAAATTTTTTAATTTCTACATAGCTGGTGGTATGGCGACAGATTTAATGGAGGTTTTTGCTTTAACTAAAGACGAAGCATGGGACATACTATTTAAATGGAAAAAAGGGGAAAAACCAACAAATAAAACCGAAGAATTTATAATTAACAATTATATACCGAAAAAAATGGATACTAGTGATAAACATTGGTATGAAATTCAAGATTCTGGTAAATTTCCTTACCCTTATACTGATTCACCATACGATGGTAGATGTTACTCGTTATTTGGTATTTTGGCAGGTGTTAGGGATCCATCTAACCCTATAATAGGTAATTACATTAAAGGTTTACCTGATGATGTTAGTGATGAGATTAAAAATATGTCAGATGATTGGGATATAGATGGACATTCACATAATCATCTTTATTTAAGCGAATTGTTAGAAAGTGATTATATGAAAATGCCAAAAGAAGAATTAAGGAAATTGGGGTTAGATTCATATTTCTTTCATACTACCATACCACAACTTCAAGAAATAGGAGATCCTGATGATATAAGAATAGTATTTTGGTTCGATAATTAAGAATGGAAAATAAAAATAAAATATTAATAATTGGTGTCGATGAAGAAGTTCACCAATTGATTATTAATCAATTTAATGATCAAAAAAACTTTTCGTTTACCTCTTTGAAAAATGGTAAAGAAGGTTTAGATAAGATTAAAACCAATAAGTACGATTGTATAATATTAGATGAAAAAATTGTGGATATTAATGGAAATGATTTATGTCAGAGGATTAGATTTGAAAATCAAAGTACACCGATATTATATTTAAGTTTTCACGAAGACGAAGAAAAGATGTTAAAAGCGTTACAGTATGGTGCAAATGATTATTTTATAAAACCATTAAATTATGAAGAAATAAAATATAAGGTTTATAATCTTATTAAGTTATTAAGTAATAATAACGATACATTTTTTGTTGATTCCAATAACATAGGTAACTTTAATGTAGATTTTAAATCATTTATGGTTACAGATAAACAGAATAATGAATTCAAACTAACTCAAAGACAAGTAAACCTTCTTAAACTTTTAATTGATAAAAATAATGAAGTAGTTTCCAGAGAAGAAATATTGGAGAAAATATGGGGATATGATGTATTCATTAAGACAAGAACAATAGATAATGTAATATTATCACTTAGAAAGATTTTTGAGAGAGATGTTGCACCTAACACATATTTTAAATCAGTAAGGGGGGTAGGTTATAAATTAACTATTTAAAAAAAATTGATAAAATATTTGGTAGTTTAAAATATTTGTTGTATATTTGTTATATAAGAAATTAAGAAAACACCTTAAGTTCATTAGAGACAAAAGGTAAACCACCCAATAGAAGTGGAAAAAATAAAAGACCTTAAGTTCATTAGAGACCCAAAGGCAGCCACACTCATTAGAGGTGTGGTTTTTTTTTATCTTGGAGGTACAAAAATTTGTAGTTGGTTATGACTTACTCTAAAATCTTCTGAACACATTACAGTTTTAATGATAAGATTCCATCTATTCTCTCTTGTATTTTCTGGTATGATGACAACATTAAGATAATCATCACCTTCTCTAGTTATTACAAACTGATCTCTTTTATCTCTTATGTTACCATTAAGTATTTCTTCCGCAACGTAACGCAAAGAATCATCGATAAGATCTACCATATCGAAATCAGTTATTCTTGCACCATAACAAGGATTATTTTTGTCTTCATCTCTAATGTGTCTACTTTGTCTATAATTAACATGATCTTTCTTAAATATACTAAAATCTACCGTAATATTTTTAGACAGTTCTGCAATTTTTTCTTCTTGTTCTAAAATTAAATGTTTTTTTATAATGTCTCTTAAGTTCATATAATATAAATATATTGACATTATAAAAAAAAACTGATATATTTATATGTATATTGCTCCCTTCGTCTATCGGTCAGGACGCCAGGTTTTCATCCTGGAAAGAGCGGTTCGATTCCGCTAGGGAGTACAATGACACATCTTTTGTCGGGTCGTCTAGTTGGCAGGACGCGTGGTTTTGGTCCATGAAACGGAGGTTCGAGTCCTTCCCCGACAACCTTAAAAATAAAATCATGAAAGAAGAAACAAAAGAAAAACTAAAAAAAGTATACCCTGATGGGTATAAAAAAATAAGACGATGGATTGTAAATTTATATCGTCCTATTTTACACGACAAATCAACTTCAATATTTAATCAACACATCATAGCTTATATTATGTTTATATCTTTTACTATATCGGGTGTATTATTTTATATGGATAATGAATATTATGCTTACCCTTTTGGTATTTGTTGGTTAATTATTCCACTAAGTTGGATTTATTTGAAATTTTTTCCTCAGACTTGGGATGAGATGTATTCCTATGAAAAAGAAGCGTTTAGAGGGATATGGAGACTACCTGAAAATTGGAATCCATAATTTTTTTAAAAAAAGTTGGAAAAAAATTTGACAAACCGATTTTTATGCATATATTTGTTTAACACTTTTAAAATAATAACTGAAGTATAGACAACTAATTATGGGAAATTCAATGACTAAATGGAGAGAAATGGAAGAAAAGAATCTTAATAAAGTTCCTTTGACAGAAAATGGTATGTCTACAAATGAGACTACTTTAAATGACTGTGTAGATTTATTTTTCTCTATTGGTGCAATGAGAGGTAAAGATAAAATTAATCTTATTGAAAAGTTTTCCAAAGCCTATTCTGAAAACCCTTTGGTAGCAACTAAGATCCTTTTTTGGGTTAGAGATGTAAGACAAGGGGCAGGTGAAAGACAAATCTTTAGAGATGTTATTTCTCATTTAGTGAAACTTTCACCACAAGTGGTTAGAAAAAATGTTCACCTTATTTCAGAATATGGAAGATGGGATGATGTTTTCACACTAATTGGTACAGAATTAGAAGATGTAACAATCGACTTAATAAAAACCGCTTTAAATAATGAAGATGGTTTATGTGCTAAATGGATGCCTCGTAAAGGGGAAGTATTTAACAAAGTGAGAAAGTCGTTAAGGGTAACACCTAAACAACTTAGAAAAATGTTAGTTGGTTTAACTAATGTGGTAGAAACTAAGATGTGTGCTAATGAATGGGACAAAATCGAATATTCGAAAATACCTTCTTTGGCATCATCTAGATATCAGAAGTCTTTTTGGAGAAATGATCCCGAAAGATATGGTAAATTCGTAGAAGACCTTAAAAATGGTGTTACTACAGTAAATAGTGGGGCATTGTATCCTTACGATATTTTGAAGTCACTATATTCTGGAGGGGATGAAATTGTTTCACAAAAACAGTGGGAATCCTTACCGAATTTTATGGAAGGAAACGAAGAAAAAGTTTTACCTATGGTGGATGTTTCAGGTTCAATGAATTGTTCAGCAGGTAATAACCCAAACCTTACTTGTTTGGATGTAGCTATATCTTTAGGTATTTACATCGCAGAAAGAAATGAAGGGACTTTTAAGAATTCTTTCTTAACATTTTCTTCTACACCTCAACTACAGTATATTGCTGAAGGTAGTTTAAAAGATAAATTACGACAGTTAAGATCAGCAGATTGGGGTATGAGTACTAATATTGAAGCTACTTTTGATTTATTATTAAAACAAGCAGTGGCGCACAATATACCACAGGCAGAGATGCCAACTAAAATTTTAATCTTATCTGATATGGAATTCGATGCAGCAACCTCTAACCGTTGGGGTAGTGAAGTTGGGGATTGGAATCCTACAGTTATGGAGATGATAAAGACAAAATACGAAGAGGCAGGGTACAAATTACCTACCATCGTATATTGGAATTTGAACGCCAGAACTAATAATTTTCCAGTCAGACAAGATGAAATGGATACCGCATTAATTTCAGGTTTCAGTCCGTCAATATTGAAATCAGTACTCAATGGGGAAAATTTAACTCCTTATTCAGTAATGATGAAAACCGTTGATAGTGACAGATATGGAAGTATTACGGTATAGTTCTTTGAAATAAAAATGGTATTGAGGAATAATTGCAGCAAATTTAAATTTTTTATAAATAATGCGATTAATAGAAAAGGGGTTAATTGTTGGTGACCCGCCTACCAAAAGTTATTAAACCGATTGTTCGGGGGACATGACAGAGTAGGTTAAATAGACTGACAAACGATTCCGTTACCATTAATGATGTAAACGAATGGTTTCTGCAAACTCTAATTTTAAACTAGAAATGTAGATCAGAGGTTTTATTCTCCCTTTACCCAAAATTTATAAAGGGGGCAACCATTGGAGAGGTTTAAACAGGGAAATTCCCTACCTTTAGGTTGTAAAACATACCTTTTGGTTTTGTCACAAACAAATATACGACACTCAGTGGGGCTGAGTTAACACTCTACCGTAGGGACGGTCATTACGTAAAATAAAAGCCGGATCCCCATTCCGACATCAAAAAATTAGAAGAGGATATTTTTTTTTTTAAGTATCCTCTTTTTTTTTATCCATACTTCTGTATATTTAATAGTAAACGAAATATTATGGGAAATTTTAATGACTTAATTAATTCTGAAAAACCTACACTTGTTGACTTCTACGCAACTTGGTGTGGACCTTGTAAAATACTTGCACCTATGTTAGAGGAAATTGCTGGTGAAATAGGTGATATCGCAAAAATCATAAAGGTTGATGTGGATACAAATACTGACGCAACTAAAAAATATGGTATAAGAAATGTACCTACACTATTATTATTTAAAGAAGGTGAAATCGTTTGGAGACAAAGTGGTGTATCTGACAAAAAAACAATTATAGAAAATATTAAAAAGTTCGTATAAACATTTACACTATCAAATATTTTGACTAATATTATATCAATAATAACGAAGAAATATAAACATAGATAAATGAAAATTGTAACAAAAAATTATTCACTAAAAAATGGAAAGAGGTCATATTTAGTGTATTTAACTGATCATAATAATAACTCATTGGAGTGTTATGATGTATGTGGTGAGGAAGATAGATTAAAAAAAGAAGAAGAAATTAGTGAAAGATTTAATTTAGGTGACGAAGATATGGAATATGTTTCTTTAGAAGAGTTTAAAAGTCAGGAAGATCCAACAGACAATCCATTAATTTTAGTTTTCTATTTAGATAGAGGTAGTTTTGTTAATACTGAATTAATTAATGCATACGGTGAAAACGTAAAAAAATATCTTGAAGAAAAAGGTGATAATGTAAGACTATTCTTTATCCCTACAGATGGAGAAGAAAAGATTAATTGTATTAACCCTGTTTTTATTAAAGATGAAGATGAATTTAATAAATTAAATGAGTTGGTAAGAAGTTTAGAAGAACAGTTTCAAGTAAATTCTGAATCTAAGGTCTAGTCACCGTTCTATATACTTTATCTCGTTTCCAACCTGTTTTTTCAACAATCATATCATAAGTTTCTTTTTTACCTAAGTTTACTGAACCAGTAAAAAGAATATTAGATATTCTATTGTTATCACTGAAATCTCTTAGAACGGTATAAAGTTTTTCGGCATCTTTTTGGCATTTACAAAGAATAATATCAAAATCATTGTTTTGGTGTATCATTAATTTATTTTCTACATAATTAACTTGTTTCATTATAGGTGACTTATGTTTCTTCATTAAAATAAGTTTAATTATTTCTACTGCAGTTAGTCTTTTATTAAAACCGTACACCGTAAACTTCTCTTCATATTTATACTCGTTCTTTTGTAGGATTGTCCATTTTTTATTTTTGTCCTCTATTTCCAAAGTCCTACCCATTTCATCTCTATCAACATAAGGAGTGTCCCCTTCTTCCCATCTTTTCATTAAAATAATTTCGTATTTAACTGGTTTAGTTTTTAAATAGGCAGAGGTTTGTTTAGGAAATAGTACTTTATTCCTATCAACTGTAGAAAAGTATTTCTTTTTAATAGTAGAAATATTATTACTTTTATCTACTATTCTTTTCTTTTTTCCGTTAGATGTTATTATTATTCTATAAAACATTCCTTTATTTTATAATAAATAATGATTATTTATTGAAAATAAATAAAAAACTAAAAATGACTAAAGATTATTATCAGATATTAGGTGTAGATAAAAACGTTGATGAAAAAACGTTAAAAAAACAATACCGAAAATTATCCAAAGAATATCATCCAGATGTAAACCCAAATAATCCTGAAGCGGAAGAAAAATTTAAAGAGGTAGCTAAAGCATATGAAGTTTTGTCGGATAAAGAGAAAAGACAAAACTATGATATGTATGGTAGTGAGACAGGTAGTGGTAATCCATTCGGTGGTGGAGTTAATATGGATGATATCTTTAACTCATTTTTTAATAATGGTAGACATTCTAATAGGGGTAGAGTTAAAAGAGGTAGTGACATAAGAATATCTATTAAATTAGAT
>Ga0070754_10001865_pt1 | contig 16185 bp, 13 predicted proteins | sample VirMetDEL_Sep_01_FD_75181 | JGI IMG/M metagenome (GOLD analysis project Ga0070754, IMG submission 75181) | Aqueous microbial communities from the Delaware River and Bay under freshwater to marine salinity gradient to study organic matter... | ecosystem: Environmental > Aquatic > Marine >... | reverse complement strand
GATGCCGATCTTCACGATCGAAGCGCCATACAAACCGAGCAGATTGACGCCCAGGGAACCGGCCGTGACGATCGCGAAAGTTGCCAGCAGTACGCCCCATGCCAGCGTGTAGTAGAGCCCATAGCGAACCCCGCGCCGCCAGACGAAGGCACCGGTCAGCAATAGCCCTATGGAGGTGCTGATTACCATGACGCTGGCCAGAATGCTCCAAACCTGCAGCTCCAGGACCAGCCCGGACAGGAGCGCGCCGAGGGATATCAGCAGCGCCACACGCAGCGCGAAATCAAGTCGTGGAAAGTATTCGCGGGTATGCAGGAAGTGGCGGCTGAATTGTATCGAGACCAGGCAATGGCTCAGCATCAGGGCGTAGATGCCCACAGCCACCACGCCGCAGACATCGGAGAGCCACTTGACCAGCATGCCGTCGAAGCTGAGCGCGAATAGCCCGACATTGAGGTTGTAGATCAGGTACCAGAAGTAAGCGGGTTCACGAAGCGACAGGAACAGGAAGAGGTTGTAACAGAACATCGCGAAGAGCACGCCGTAGAAGGCTCCCGCGAAACCCATCGAATCTTCCATGGCGGCAGCGTTTGCCCCGTAGCTGCTGAAGTACAACGGGACATACAGGGTGCTGGTGCTCTTCACCCGCAGTAGCAGCGTCGAGGTGCCGGGTTCCAGGTCGACAGGAAACCAGAAGTTGCTGACCTTGACCGCTCGTTCATCGAAGGGATAGCTATCGCCGGTTTGCTGCCGAACGACACGGCCGTCCGGGTGCTGCAGATACAGCTCGATGTGGTCGAGCAACGGATAGTTGATCTCGATGAAGCCGCCGATGGATTTGGTCAGCTGATTATTCAGGTCTACCCGAAACCACCAGACGGCGTCGTTCTTGCCTTTGTTGGCATGCACCCCAGTGACCGGCTCGAAGGTTTTTTCCGGAAGGCCGAACACTTCGGCGACGCTCAGCTCGGCGGCAGGATCGCGAAGGAAATAGGTCCAGCTGCCAAGCGATTGGCGGAAATCCTCCGAATTCACCGGTACGGGGTTGAACGCCCAGACCTGGGCGGACAGGCAGTACAGGAAAATGGCCAGGCAAAGACGCGGCAGCATGTTAGAACCCGGATCGTGCAAAGTCGCAGGCGGATCAAGCGGAACAGCGTAATCACGGACTGTGCGCGGTTTTCAGTTACGCGAATGGCAAGCCAGGTTCGCCTGATGCCTGGCGTGGCCAGGCAATCCATAGATTTCAGATACTTGCGACTTTGCCCGGATCGAGGCCGCCTCGCAATCAGCAAATGCGTCAACTTGGCGGCACATCATGAAACGCGAAGCTCAATCAGCCGAATCATCGGTTTGCTTGTGAAGAATCGAATCGACCGGCGGTACACGGGTGTCATTCTCCATCTGGGTCTCGTGTTCGAGCTGATGGCTGAAGCTTTCGAGTGAACCTTTGCCGACGTGGGCGTCGCTGGCGAATACCGGAGGGCTGAGCAGGTAGGCGCAAACCAGGCGGCTCATCGCCGCGAGGCTGTCGATGTGAGTTCGCTCATAGCCATGAGTGGCGTCGCAGCCGAACGCCAAGAGTGCGGTGCGGATATCGTGGCCGGCGGCGATCGCCGATTGTGCGTCGCTGTGGTAGTAGCGGAACAGGTCGCGACGCACCGGTATCTCATGACCGTCGGCCAGCTTGATCAAGTGTCGCGACAGATGAAAGTCGTAGGGGCCGCCGGAGTCTTGCATCGCGACCGTGACCGCATGCTCGCTGGATTCCTGGCCCTTGGCGGTCGGTGCGATATCGATGCCGACGAATTCGCTGACATCCCACGGCAGCGCGCCCGCCGCGCCAGAACCGGTCTCTTCGGTAATGGTGAACAGGGGATGGCAGTCGATCGGCAGTTCATGGCCGCTCTCGACCACGGCCTTCAGTGCGGCCAACAGTGCCGCGACGCCGGCCTTGTCATCCAGGTGACGTGCGCTGATATAACCGCTATCGGTGAACTCCGGCATCGGATCGAAGGCGACGACATCGCCCACGTTGATCCCCAGCGCAACGGTATCGGCGCGGCAGGTGGTGCAGGCATCCAGACGCAGCTCGACATGGTCCCAACTGATCGGCATCTCGTCGACTGCCGTATTGAATGCATGCCCGGAGGCGAGCAACGGCAATACGCTGCCGCGAATCACGCCGGTATCGGTAAAGACGCTGACACGGCTGCCTTCGGCGAAGCGGCTCGACCAGCAGCCGACCGGTGACAGTCCAAGACGACCCGTTTCATGAATCTCGCGCACGCTGGCGCCAATGGTGTCCAGGTGCGCTGCGATCGCGCGATCAGGGCTGTCCTGGCGGCCTTTCAACGTGGCGCGGATGGTGCCGCGGCGGGTCAGCTCGAAAGGCACGCCCAGTTCGTTCAGGCGCTCGGCAACATAACGAACGATGGTGTCGGTGAAGCCGGTGGGGCTGGGAATGGCGAGCGTTTCCAGCAGCACGCGTTGCAAGTAGTTGAGATCGGGTTCGGGAAGCTTTGCAGTCATGGTCACTCCTTGGGACAGGTGATGGCTGCCGCCGTGCGTTCAAATGAATGCGAGCTTGTGGTGCCGCAAGCGGGCTGGCGCAGCATGAGGCGACGCAGGGCGCCGCCGTGGTGCGTTCTGTCTAATGGGTGTTGTGGCTTAGCGGGAACAGTAGGTCGATGAAGCGCTCCGCGGTGGGCTGCGGATGATGGTTGGCCAGGCCGACACGCTCGTTGGCTTCTATAAAGACGTACTCCGGCTGGTCTGCGGCCGGCACCAGCAAGTCCAGGCCGACCACCGGAATGTCCAGCGCGCGCGACGCGCGAACCGCCGCATCGATCAGCTCGGGATGCAACTGATCGGTTACGTCGTCGAGCGTCCCACCGGTATGCAGGTTGGCGGTACGTCGGACCGCGAGATATTGTCCGCGAGGCAGGACACTGTCGTAATCGAAACCGGCGTCTTCGATGCAGCGCTGGGTTTCCTTGTCCATCGGAATGCGACTTTCGCCGCCTGTGGCGGCCTGGCGTCGACGGCTCTGGGCTTCGATCAGCTTGCGAATGCTGTGATTGCCGTCACCGGCGACTTCGGCCGGGCGGCGGATGGCAGCGGCGACGACTTCATAGCCGATCACCACGATGCGCAGATCGAGCCCGGGATGGTAGCTCTCGAGCAGCACGCGCTGGTCGAACTGACGTGCACGGGTGATGGCTTCTTCGACGTCTTCGATGCTACGCAAGTCCACCGATACGCCGTGGCCCTGTTCGCCATCTACCGGCTTGACCACCACGCTGCCATGCTCCGCGAGAAACGCTGCGTTATCTTCAGGTGAACCCGCCAGTCGTTGGGTCGGCAGTTTGAGTCCCGCTCTGGCGAGGGTACGGTGGGTCAGGCATTTATCCTGGCACAGAGTCATGCTCACGGCCGAGGTCAGGTCCGACAAAGACTCGCGGCAGCGCACCCGTCGGCCGCCTTGGGTAAGCGTGAACAGGCCGGCCTCGGCATCGTCGATGTTGATCTCGATGCCGCGTCGCCGGGCCTCGTCGACGATGATCTTGGCGTAGGGATTCAGTTCGGCTTCAGGCCCGGGGCCAAGAAACAGTGATTGATTGATGGTGTTCTTGCGCTTGACGGTGAAGGTTTGCAGATCGCGGAAACCGAGCTTGGCGTAGAGCGCCTTGGCTTGCTTGTTGTCATGCAGCACCGACAGATCGAGATAAGCCAGACCACGGCCCATGTAATGCTCAATCAGATGGCGAACCAGTGCTTCACCCACGCCGGGGCGGGTGCAACTCGGCGCCACCGCCAGACACCAGAGGCTCGAACCGTTCTCCGGATCGTTGAAAGCCTTGTGATGATTGATACCCATGACGCTGCCGATGATCTGCCCCGCGTCGTCATCCTCGGCCAGCCAGTAGACCGGTCCGCCTTCCTCGCGGGGTGTGCAAAGCTCGGGATTGACCGGCAGCATGCCGCGCGACTGGTACAGGCAATTGATCGCTTTCCAGTCAGCCTCGCTCTGCGCTCGACGAATGCCGAAGCCGCGAAAGCTACGGCGGGCGGGGCGATAATCGGTAAACCAGATACGCGACGTATCGGACGGATCGAGGAACAACTGTTGTGGCGCATACGCAAGCACCTGATGCGGTGCAGCGACGTAGAGGGCGATATCGCGCTCTCCGGCCTGTTCATGAAGCAGATCGGCGGCGAGATCCGCAGGATCTGAATAGGTATGACCGATCAGGATGCGGCCCCAGCCACAATGCAGCGTTACGGGTGCCTGAGGTTCTTCTTGGCCATCCTCGGCGAGTCGCTGTTGCAGGCGTTCGTAAGTAGGTGTTTGTCCCCGCAACAATCGCTGTCCGTAAGCTTGAGACTTCTGCATGGTGTTTTCCTTGGGGCTTGTCATGACGGCACGGGGAACAGGCGGAGCACAGGTGTCCGCATGAATCAGGCACCGTCATGATCGGGTGCTTATAGGCCTTGTTCGCTCAACCATAGGTTGACTGCCGCCAGCTGCCACAGTTTCGAGCCGCGCAGCGGTGTCAACTGACCCTCGGGATCGTTGAGCAGCTTGTCGAGCATTGCCGGGTTGTACAAGCCGCGATCCTGGCTCGGGTCCGTCAGCAGTTCACGTACCCAGTTCAGGGTGTTGCCCTGCAAATGCTTGAGTCCCGGAACCGGGAAATACCCTTTCGGCCGATCGATTACCGCCGCGGGTATCACCTTGCGCGCCGCCTCCTTGAGCACGTACTTGCCGCCATCCGGCAGCTTGTACTTGGCCGGAATGCGCGCCGACAGTTCCGCCACGTTGTGGTCGAGGAACGGCACCCGCGCTTCCAGGCCCCAGGCCATGGTCATGTTGTCGACGCGCTTGACCGGGTCGTCCACCAGCATCACCGTGCTATCGATCCGCAGGGCTTTGTCGACCGATGCGTCGGCGCCCGGTTGCGCAAAGTGTTGGCGTACGAAGTCGCCGGAGAAGTCGCCCTTGACCCATTGCTGCTGCATGGTCTCGGCATACTCCTCGTAGCTGCGATCACGGAACGCCGCCAGGTAAGCCGCGACCGGATCCTGCGCGCCATCGACCTGCGGATACCAGTGATAGCCGGCGAACAGCTCGTCGGCGCCCTGGCCGCTCTGCACCACCTTGCAATGCTTGGAGACCTCGCGCGATAGGAGATAGAAGGCGATGCAGTCGTGGCTGACCATCGGCTCGCTCATGGCCTGGAAGGCCGCAGGCAGCTGCTCGAGGATTTCCTTTTCCTGGATGCGCAGCTGGTGATGGCGGGTCTGGTAGTGGTTGGCGATCAGGTCGGAATACTTGAACTCGTCACCGCGTTCGCCACCGGCATCCTCGAAGCCGATTGAGAAGGTCAGCAGATTATCCGCCGCGCCGGCTTCGCGCAGCAGGCCGACCAGCAGGCTGGAATCGACGCCACCGGACAGCAGTACGCCGACATCGACCGCCGCGCGTTGGCGCAGGGCGACGGACTCGCGCAGGGTCGTCAGGGTGCGCTCTTGCCAGTCCTCGAAGCTGTATCGCTGTTCTTCTTCCGAAGCGCCGAACTCCAGCGCCCACCAGCGATGTTGACTCGCCTTGCCGGTGGCGTCGACGCGCATGAAGGTGCCCGGCGGCAGTTTTTCGATACCGGCGATCAACGTGTCCGGCGCCGGCACAATGGCGTGGAAGCTCATGTAGTGATTGAGCGCCACCGGGTTCAGCACGCCGGCAATATCGCCGCCCTTGAGCAGCGCCGGCAATGTCGAGGCGAAGCGAAGGCGTTCACCGTTTCGAGACAGATACAGCGGCTTGATGCCCAGGCGGTCTCGCGCGATGAACAGCTCCTGCACGTCGCGCTGCCAGATGGCGAAGGCGAACATGCCATTCAGGCGCGGCAGTAAGGCTTCGCCCCAGGCATGAAAACCCTTGAGCAACACCTCGGTATCGCCGCCGGAGAAGAAGCTGTAGCCCAGCGCTTCGAGCTCGGCGCGCAATTCGGGGTAGTTATAGATGGCGCCGTTGAAGACCATCGAAAGGCCCAGCGCCGAATCGATCATCGGCTGGCCCGAGGCCTCGCAGAGATCCATGATTTTCAGGCGTCTATGACCAAGCGCGAGGGGGCCTTGGCTATTGAAGCCGCAGGCGTCCGGGCCACGAGACGTCAGATGTTGGGTGATACGTTCAACGGCGGCCAGATTGGCCGGTTGATTATCGAAGCGAAGTTCGCCAGCTATGCCACACATAAGATCCTTACCGGTATTGCCGTTGGGGAGTGTGACTGACGCGCGGATCGCGAAGTTCAGGTTTTCAGACCAGCGTGCGCCGCTCTGGGGCGCTGCATACGGGTGTTGCTTGGGCGCTGCCAGCGCTGCCTGAATCGCATCCTGTGAGGTCAGTCGAGTTTTACAGGAAAACAAATGAATGCTTTCATGTCAAACCGTACTCTTATCGTAAATTGTGGCTTATGGGTAACAAGATTATTTCAGCTGAAAGTAATTCAGTCGCTATGGCGACACTTGAGCTATCGCTCTTCCAGGCCCTTCGGCGGCTGCAGCAGGATGCAGAAGTCCATGCCAAGCGGCTTGCGCGCTACGGTGGGTTGAGCCCAGTGCAATTGATGGTCCTTCAAGTGTTGGCTCGCGAAGGTCAGCTCACCGCCAGTGCGCTGAGCAAGCGCGTCAGCCTGACTGCCGCGACCTTGTCCGGCCAACTTGATCGGCTCGCTGAGCGTGGCTTGCTGCTTCGCCAGCGCGACGACCAGGATCGGCGCCGCCAGTGGTTGCTACTGACAGCGGAGGGCAGGGCGCTGCAACAACAGGCACCCTCGTTGTTGCCGCCGGAGTTCGTTACGCGGTTTGCCGCCTTGCCTGAATGGGAGCGTCACGGGATCACCGCGGCGCTGCTACGCGCCGCTTCGATATGTGGATCGATGGAATAGGCGAAAGGCCCCGTACCTGCTAAAGACGGAACCCCTCGGCGATGTGTTCGGCCAGGGTCTCGCTGACCCGTGATCGGTTCCGCTCGCTGCGCAGCAGAACGATACTGCTCATCGGCAGTTCGGGCATTCCTTCAGCCTCTCCAAGCTGGCGTAAGTCCGACGGCACCAGGCTCTGCAATTGGGCGGTCACCGCCAGGCCGGCACCGACGATGGCCATCAGCGCCGACAGGCTCGGGCTGGTATAGGCGACTCGATAAGGCATATCCAGACCGTCCAGGGCATTACACGCCCAGGCGCGGCAGAAACAGTCGGTATTGAACATCGCCAGTGGTAGCGGCCGTTGTTCATGCACGTTGAATCCCGCTGCTTCGGTCCACACGATGCGTTCCCGGCGCAGCAGTTGGCCAATCTCGGTGCCTGGCTCGCGAGTCACTATGGACAGGTCCAAATCGCTGCGTTGCAGCAACTGGTAAGACGGCTCGCAGTGCACCTCCACCTGGACCAGCGGATAGGCCTGGGCGAAGCGCGAAAGAATGCCCGGTAGAAACCGCATGACGTAATCATCCGGTGTGCCGATGCGTACCGATCCGGTCATATGCGGCTCACGCAACGTGGTCAGGACTTCGCCATGCAGCTTGAGGATTCTTCGGGCATAGCCAAGCAGCACTTGACCCTCCGCCGTTAGCCGGACCTGGCGCCCGTCACGCTCGAATAGCGTCCGTTGCAGCACGTCGTCTTCGAGACGCTTCATCTGCATGCTTATGGCTGACTGGGTGCGATTGACGGCATCGGCCGCACGGGTGAAACCGCCGTAATCTGCAATGGCAACGAAGCTGCGTAGCAGTTCGGCATCGATACTAGGATAGTTGGCCATTGATCAATCTCCGAGATGTATGCCATCAGAAACATTCGTTGGATTGATCTTAATCCCAGCAGGAAACTGGCGCCATCCAAAAGGAGGTGCGTCAGATGAAAAGCCATGCTGAGGTTTTGAAAGTTCGCCACCTGCGTTACGCCGATGGCGTCTCGCTTACCACGCTTTTGCGCGCATCCTGGCAACAAGTGCGCCGCTGGCACGCCCTGTATCGCCAGCGGCAGCAGCTCGCCTCGTTGAGTGACGGCATGCTCAAGGATATCGGGCTGAGCCGAGCCGATATCGAAACGGAATCGAACCGCCCCTTCTGGGACGACCCCGCGCGCCGTGGCTGATTGCTAAGTGGTCGGCGCTCGCCCGAATTCTGGCTCACGGCGGCGGCGACATCGATTCAATTGGTTCGGCGAATGACTTTGCGCAGCAGGAATCGGTTCGGGTGACAGGCCTCGGCGATAGCACGTGGTACGGGTAGCGGCTCGCCATCGAGCCAGGCGGCCAGCAGTTCGCCCGCAAGCGGCGTGGTAATCAGACCGCGCGAGCCGTGAGCGGTATTGACGTACAGCCCATCCAGCCAAGGGCAGGGCATGTCGGGTACTTGACGCGCATCCTTACCCAACACCGCATAGGCCTCGGCGAACTCCGCAGCATCTGCCAACGGGCCGATGATCGGTAGGTAGTCGGGGCTGGTGCAACGGAAGGCGACGCGCCCATGCATGTCACCGATCAGGCGTGTGTCGGCCTGCAGGCGCTGATACAGATCAGCTGAAACCTCTTCGAGCATGTCTAGGTTGGAGCGGTGTTCCGCTTCGCTAGGTGCCGGGTCGTTAGTGGCGAAATTGAAGCTCGCGCCAAGCGTATGCAGACCGTCGTGCGGCGGGGCGACATAGCCCTTGGCGCACACGACGGTGCGCAACGCAGCACTTCGCTCGGTGGCCGGCAATCCGGTGATCTGGCCGCGGATACGCTTGAGCGGCAGCCAAGCGCTCTGGCTGAATCGTGCGGCATCCGCCGCACCGGCGAGCACCACCACTGGCGCTTCAGCCAGCACCTCGTGACCGTCCAGCGCCTGCCAGTGATCACCTACACGACGCAGCTCGACAGGCTGTTGATGCCGGATCAGTTCGATGGCGGGATGCTCGACCAGCCAGCGGCACAGTGCAGGCGGATGTACCCAGCCGGCGTCGGGATAGAACAGGCCGCCATTGGCCAGTGCAACGCCAGCCAATTGCTCGGCCTGGGCGCGATCCACAGCACGCAGCAGACTGGGTGTATAGGCGCTGGCGAGTTCGTCGTGGCGCGCGGCCTCCTTGTCATCGAATGCAATCTGCAACACGCCGCAGGCGTCCCAGTCCCGTCCTTGTTGCAGGTGGCTTAGCAGTCGGCGGGTATAGCCGAAGCCGCTGACCACCAACTGTGAGAGTGCCGTGCCGTGCGCCGACAGCTTGAGATAAAGCACACCCTGGGAATTGCCGGAAGCCTCCTGGGCGACATCGCCGTGCCGCTCGAGCATTGTCACCTGCCAGCCACGTGCCGCCAGGCTCGCTGCGCTCGCGCAACCGGCCAGCCCCGCACCTATTACCAGTGCCTTGCGTTGCGTCGGTTTGAACGCCGGTCGGGCGAACCAGGGTTTGGGCTGTTGCGCAACTTGTCCGAGAGAGCGCGCTTGCAGGCTTTCCCATTTTTGGCCAAAACCAGGAATGCGCTTGACCTCGAATCCAGCCTCCTTCAACGCACGTCGCACCGAGCCAACGCTGGTAAAGGTCGCCAGGGTTGCGTCCGCAGCCGACAGCCGCGCCAACTGGTCAAACACTTCCGGCTGCCACATGTCCGGGTTCTTTGCCGGGGCGAAGCCGTCGAGAAACCAGGCATTCACTTGCGCGTCGAGGTTGCTCATGCAGTCGAGCACATCGCCGATGAGCAGTGTCAGCACTACGCGTCCGAACCGAAACTGCTGAAAACCAGGATTCACCGCCACGTATTGATCGAGCAACTGCTGCGCCTGGCCCTGTAGCTCAGGCCATAGCGTCAATACGCGCTGCAGATCGTCACGGGTCAGAGGATGCTTTTCGACACTGACGAAGTGCAAGCCGGTATCCAAGGGTGCGGTGCGCTCGAACAGCGCCCATGCGCAGAGAAAGTTCAGCCCGGTGCCAAATCCGGTTTCGCCGATCACCAGCCGCTCTCCAGCCGACAGCGCGGCAAAACGCTCGGCGAGCGCGTTAGGTTGGAGGAATACATGAGCGGTTTCGGCCATGCCCGAGCTGCGGGAAAAGTAGACGTCACCGTACAGGCGTGATTGCGGCTGGCCGTTCGCGTCCCAGTCGAGCTCGGCGTGCTGAAAACCGGTGGAGGAGTGGGCGGGCATCGTGCGCATCCAGGAACGAAAAGACCCGATTCTAACAGCCGTGCGAAACCTGCCGCGGGCGTGCTTTGTCGCATCAACATGCCTGCTAGGTTTAGAGCAATCTTGATTCTGGAGAACGCGATGTTCGAATCCGCCGAAATCGGCCACACCATTGACAACGCGACCTACGACGCTGAGGTCCCCGCCATACGCGAGGCATTGCTGCAGGCGCAGTATCGGCTTCGCGCACAGGCGCGCTTCCCGGTGCTCATTCTGATCAACGGCATCGAAGGTGCGGGCAAGGGCGAGACGATCAAATTGCTCAGCGAATGGATGGACCCGCGGCTGATTCGCGTCGACAGCTTCGATGTGCCCACCGATGAAGAACTCTCGCACCCACCCGCCTGGCGGTACTGGCGACGTTTGCCGCCAAAGGGCCAGACCGGCATCTTCTTCGGCAACTGGTACAGCAAGATGCTTGAGGATCGTGTGCACGGCCGCATCAAGAAGGCCGACCTGGAGCTGGCCATCGATCGGGCCCAGCGCCTGGAGCGCATGCTTTGCAAGGAAGGCACACTGATCTTCAAATTCTGGTTTCATCTTTCCAAGGAGCGTATGCAGGAGCGCCTCGATACGCTCAAGGACGATCCGCTGCACAGCTGGCGCATCAGCCCGCTGGACTGGCAACAATCGAAGACCTACGACAAGTTCGTGCGCTATGGCGAGCTGATCCTGCGCCGCAGCAGCCGAGACTTTGCGCCCTGGTACATCATCGAGGGGTTCGACGAGCGTTATCGCAGCCTGACCGCCGGACGCCTGCTGCTCGAAGGGCTAAACGCGGCATTGGATGCCGCTGATCAGCATCCTTCGCAGCCGCATACCGCGCCGGTCGAACTGGATATGGATCGCCTGAGTCTGCTCGGCAGCCTCGACCTCGAACAAGAGCTCAGCAAGGAGGACTATAAAGAGCAGCTCACCCAGGAACAGGCGCGCCTATCGCAGCTGTTGCGCGACCCGCGCTTGCGCAAGCGTGGCGTGCTGGCGCTTTTCGAGGGCCATGACGCGGCAGGCAAGGGCAGTGCGATCCGTCGCGTCACCGATGCGCTGGACCCGCGGCTGTACCGCATCGTGCAAATCGCCGCGCCCAGCGAAGACGAGCTGGCCCAGCCCTGGCTCTGGCGCTTCTGGCGCAATGTACCGGCGCGTGGGCAATTCACTATATTCGACCGGTCCTGGTACGGCCGCGTGCTGGTAGAGCGGGTCGAGGGCTTTTGCACACCGGACGAATGGCTGCGTGCCTACACCGAAATCAACGACTTCGAAGAACAACTGGTCGAGGCCGGTGTGGTGGTGGTCAAGTTCTGGCTATCCATCGACCAGGACACTCAGTTGGAGCGTTTCAAAGAGCGCGAAACCACCGCACACAAGCGCTTCAAGATCACCGAGGAAGACTGGCGCAACCGCGACAAATGGGACGAATACGGGTCCGCCGTGGCGGATATGGTCGACCGGGCCAGCACCGAGATCGCACCGTGGACGCTGGTGGAGGCCAACGATAAGCGCTTCGCCCGGGTCAAGGTACTGCGCACCCTCAACGATGCGCTGGCGGCTGCCATCGGCGAAAAATGACGGAGCGATGGTCGACCATATCCCCGCTGAATGGTCGTCGCCTTTGGCGAATGGCTGGAACTATGCTCAACCCATCACCAACAAGCAGATCGCTGAACAGCGAGCGCGGTGGCGTTGCGGTCTGCCAAACAATTCGAGGTATGCCATGCGTGAAGTAGTGATCGTCGACAGCGTGCGGACCGGCCTGGCCAAGTCCTTTCGCGGCAAGTTCAATATGACCCGCCCCGATGACATGGCGGCCCATTGTGTCAATGCGCTGCTATCGCGCAACGACCTGGACCCCCGGCTGGTCGAGGACTGCATCGTCGGTGCCGGCTCCAACGAAGGTGCGCAGGGTTACAACATCGGCCGCAACGTGGCGGTGCTGTCGAACCTTGGCATTCAGTGCGCAGGCATGACGCTCAATCGCTTCTGCTCGTCCGGCCTGCAAGCGATTGCCATTGCCGCCAATCAGATCGCCTCCGGCTGCAGTGACGTGATCGTCGCCGGTGGGGTCGAGTCCATCACCCTGACGGCCAAGAGCAAAAACACCGACAACCTGTTCAACCCAATTCTGCAAGAGCGGGTTCCGGGCCTGTATCACAGCATGGGCCAGACCGCCGAAATGGTCGCGCGTCGCTACAACGTGACCCGCGAGCAGCAGGACATTTACTCCCTGCAAAGCCAGCAGCGCACCGCGCGCGCCCAGGCCGAGGGCTTGTTCCAGGACGAAATCGTGCCGATGAACGTCCGGTACTTTACTGAAGACAAGGCCACCGGCGAGCGCACCGAGCATGAAGGCGTAGTCGATCGTGACGACTGCAATCGTCCAGACACCACGCTGGAAAGCCTTTCGGGTCTCAAGCCAGTGTTCGCCGAGGACGGCTCGGTCACCGCAGGCAACGCCTCGCAACTTTCCGACGGCGCCTCCATGACACTGGTGATGAGTCTGGACAAGGCCATTGAGCTTGGTCTGAAGCCGCGCGCCTTCTTCCGCGGCTTCACCGTGGCCGGCTGCGAGCCGGACGAGATGGGCATCGGCCCGGTCTTCTCAGTGCCGCGTCTGCTCAAGGCCAAGGGGCTGCAAGTCAGCGACATTGACCTGTGGGAGCTCAACGAAGCCTTCGCTTCGCAGTGTCTGTACTGCCGCGACACGCTGGAGATCGACAACGAGAAGTTCAACGTCAACGGCGGCTCGATTTCCATCGGTCATCCGTTCGGCATGACTGGGTCGCGTACGGCTGGCCATCTCATCCGCGAGCTGCAGCGCCGCAGTCTGCGTTATGGCGTAGTGACCATGTGCGTCGGCGGCGGGATGGGTGCTTCGGGGCTGTTCGAAGCGGTGCGCTGAGAGCGGCACGTTTCATTTAAGCGCAAGCCTCAAGCTGCACGTGGAGCGAGCGCGTTTGTCGGCCGTCGTTGGGCGGCGGCCACGTACCTGGTGGGCTGAAGCCCACCCTACAAATGCAAACGCAGTTTCGTTGTACTGGGCAGTGCCCCGTTTCATCCTCGACCGCGTAGCGGCGGCTGGACTTCGGCACGGTTTTCGGTCGCACCCACTGAGCGAACTCCTCGTCGGTAAGGTAGTCGAGCTCCGGTTTCGTAGGGTGGGCTTCAGCCCACCACCATACAAACGGTGGGCGTCGCCCCAGCTCAGCCACGGCTGGACTCCAGCATGCTTTCCGGCCGTACCCACTGATCGAACTCTTCATCGGTGAGGTAGCCTAGCTCCAGCGCCGCTTCGCGCAAGGTGCGGCCTTCGGCGTAAGCCTTCTTGGCGATTTCCGCCGCCTTGTCATAGCCGATATGCGGGTTGAGCGCGGTCACCAGCATCAGGCCGCGCTCAAGATGCTCGGCCATGCGCGCAGCGTCTGGCTCCATGCCGACGATGCAGTGCGTATTGAAGTTACGGCAACCATCGGACAGCAGGCGGATCGATTGCAACATGTTGTGCACGATCACCGGTTTGAACACGTTGAGCTGCAGGTGGCCTTGGCTGGCGGCGAAGCCGACCGTCACGTCGTTACCCATCACCTGACAGGCGAGCATCGACAGCGCCTCGCATTGGGTCGGATTGACCTTGCCCGGCATGATCGAGCTGCCTGGCTCGTTGGCCGGCAGACGCACCTCGGCGAAGCCACCGCGCGGCCCCGAGCCCAATAGACGCAGATCATTGGCGATTTTCATCAGCGCCGTGGCCAAGGTTTTCAGCGCGCCGGAGAGGGCGACCAGCGGTTCATGCCCGGACAGCGCGGCGAACTTGTTTGGCGCCGAGACGAAGGGCAGGCCGGACAGTGCGGCGAGCTCGGCGGCAATCGCTTCGGCAAAACCGTGCGGCGCGTTGAGGCCGGTGCCCACCGCGGTGCCGCCCTGTGCCAGTTCGAAGACTGCAGGCAGGGCATGACGGATCGCCTGTTCGGCAATGTCGAGCTGGGCGACGAACGCCGACAGCTCCTGACCGAACGTCACCGGCGTGGCGTCCATCATGTGGGTTCGACCGGTCTTGACCAACTGGCCGTGCCGCGCGGCTTGCTCGGCGATACCGCCAGAAAGCTCGGCAATGGCCGGGAGCAGGTCGTCGTGGATCGCCCGCGCGATGGCGATGTGCATGGCCGTCGGAAAGCAGTCGTTGGAACTCTGAGCACGGTTGACGTGATCGTTAGGGTGCACCGGGTTCTTGCCGCCGCGAACGCCGCCGGCCAGCTCGTTGGCCCGTCCCGCGATCACTTCGTTGACGTTCATGTTGCTTTGAGTGCCGCTGCCGGTCTGCCAGACCACCAGCGGAAACTGGTCGTCGTGCTGCCCATGAAGGATCTCGTCAGCGGCTTGTTCGATCAGACGGGCAATATCCGGCGGCAGATCGCCGATGCGGTCGTTGACTCGAGCGGCGGCTTTCTTGATCAGTGCCAGCGCGTGGCAAACGGCGAGCGGCATGCGTTGATCGCCTATGGCGAAGTTGCTCAGCGAGCGCTGGGTCTGCGCGCCCCAGTAGGCCTGCTCTGGTACCTCCACTGGGCCCAGGCTGTCGGTTTCGGTGCGTGTCATGCCGTGCTCCATCGATGAGGTCTTCCTGTTAGGTCGTCAGCTGACGACACTGGTTCAATCTGCCGGCCTGTGGTTCCTTGAGGGATTGGAACTCCGCGCGCAGAATGTGTCCATTGAGGCTCATCTATCGTTCGGCAAGGAATTTCACATGCACTCTCTCGATATATATGGGCTTCGTACATTAGGCCTTTGTAGCGCTTTGTCGATGGCGCTGCTCAGTGGCCAGGCCAGCGCCGACAGCGCCAGCCATGCGACTCAGGCTGAACGCTTCCTTGAGTTGGTCAACGCTGACCGCTTGGCCGTGCCGGTGTATGCCCAGGTGCAGCAGATGTTTGCCGAGCGCTTCGCGCAGACCCAGGCGCCGGAGAGCAAGCGGGCGCTGCTGGAAAGCTACCAATCGAAGGCCGATGCCGCGCTCGATAAGGCGATTGGCTGGGAAAAGGTCAAGCCCGATCTGGTCGCGCTATACACCGAAGAATTCACCGAGCAGGAGCTCGGTCAATTGAATGAGTTCTACGAGTCTGAGTTGGGCAAGAAGATGCTCACCAAGTTGCCGAAACTCAACGCCCGCTCGGCACAGGTAACCCAGGCCAAGCTGGAAAGCGCCGTGCCGCAAGTGAACAAATTACTGGCCGACATGACGGCCGAACTCGATACCCAGAAGAAGCCCTGACGGAGCCCACTGGCATGACCAAGTTATTCGAGATTGAAAACGCGCTGCAGGCGACCCTGCAACCTGTGCATCTGCAAGTGCTGGATGAAAGCCATATGCACAGCCGCGGTCAGGAAACTCACTACAAGGCCGTCGTTGTTAGCGAGCAGTTTGCCGGACTGAACGCGGTCAAACGCCATCAGAAGGTTTATGCCGCAATGGGCGAACTGATGCAGCAGGTGCATGCGCTCGCGGTGCATACCTACACGCCGGAAGAATGGGTTCAGCAAGGCACCGCGCCGGCGTCCCCGGTCTGCGCCGGTGGGCATAAATAATCACCGACCCGGTGGCTTGAAGCCTGTTGCTGTTTTATTGATAGAATGCGCGCCGCGCCGGCTCACGCCGGCGTTGTCGTTTTTGCATTCCCGGTCCGCTCTTTACGTGAGCGACCACTGGAGGAATTTCCCCACATGACCCAGAACATCGTCGTCGCGGCGCTGTACAAGTTCGTCTCGCTGCCGGACTACGTCGCGTTGCGCGAGCCCCTGCTCGAAACTCTTAACGCCAATGGCATCAAAGGGACGCTCTTGCTTGCCGAAGAAGGCATCAACGGCACGGTTTCCGGCAGCCGCGAAGGCGTCGATGCCTTGCTCGCCTGGTTTCGCACCGATGTGCGCCTGGCTGACATCGACCACAAGGAATCCTATTG
>Ga0070754_10001862_pt1 | contig 16194 bp, 10 predicted proteins | sample VirMetDEL_Sep_01_FD_75181 | JGI IMG/M metagenome (GOLD analysis project Ga0070754, IMG submission 75181) | Aqueous microbial communities from the Delaware River and Bay under freshwater to marine salinity gradient to study organic matter... | ecosystem: Environmental > Aquatic > Marine >... | reverse complement strand
TAAGAAAAGATCTAGAAGACAAAGTTATACTCTTTCCTAGATTTGACTCGGTTACGGTTGGCATTTCCAATATGGACGACGGAGTAAAAGGTCGAATGTACGATACTCTTGAAGAATGTGTCATGGACATAGAAGAACTTAAAGACGAATTATCTATGATACAAATGACCCAAACTTCAAACGGTAGAGACAGGTGGGATACTCCAGAAATAGTTGTGGCAGCCGGAAAGAAAAGTAAAATGAGAAAAGACAGATACTCATCTTTAATCATGGCTAATATGGCGGCTAGAAAAATAGCAAGAGCGCCAACACCTGAACAATACCAATTCTTTGGTGGATTCGCAAACATTACCAAAAGACTCAAAACAAAAGGGTGATCAAAAATTATTCTCAGGGCCAAATTGGTTTACGGATAATATGAAAGATATTTATTAAATTGTGTATAATACAATAACAATTGAAATCCATTCCAATTACCTCCTAAAGGGTCAAAATGAACGACGAAAGATCTCTTATAACTTGGAACGAATCAGACGCTTCAAGCAAGGCTATGGCATTTGAACAGTTCTCAGAAGCTGGTCAAAATTATGCGGGCGTAACAAAGGGTAGCCACTATAGAGACTTTAAAGACATTGAGTCAAATAGATCTGTAAGACCGGGTTTTACAGGGCAGGACTATTATGCATTTAGGCCAGAGGAAAAAGTTCCACACAAGCAAAAGCGCATTATTAAGATGTGCATGGACGCTTATGATAAAGTGGGGATTATCAGAAATGTTATTGACCTCATGGGCGATTTTACATGTCAAGGTATAAACATAGTACACGAAAACAAAAGTGTAGAAAAATTTTACCAACAATGGTTTAAAAAGTGTGGAGGTAAGGAGAGGTCTGAGAGATTTTCAAATTTGCTATATAGATCTGGTCAGGTTATAGCTTATCGAAGCTACGCCAATATAACGCCAGAAATAACAAAGTATATAAAATCAATGGGCAAGGATATAACGGTAGAAGTACCTCAGTTTGAGAGGGGTCAAATACCTTGGAGGTATAATTATTTTAATCCACTGTCTGTTGATATGAAGGATAGTCAGCTTAATTTATTTTTGGGTAGAAACAGATTTGAGATAAGAACACACTCTATTCTCGACAACTTTAAAGATGGTTCCATACCATCCCACGTGCTAGATACACTCCCTCCAGAATTGAAGCAAAAAATTAGAGAGGGCGCTAGAAAAGTAGAGCTAGATCCAGAGAGAGTTTCTGTTTTTTATTACAAAAAAGATGATTGGACAAACTGGGCAAATCCTCTGATCTACGCAATTCTCGATGATATTATAATGCTAGAAAAAATGAGACTCGCTGACCTATCTGCTCTTGACGGAGCTATTTCTAATATTAGGCTTTGGACACTTGGTAATTTAGATCATAAAATTCTCCCTAATAAATCTGCGATTAATAAACTTAGAGATATACTCGCTAGTAATGTCGGTGGAGGTACTATGGAGTTAGTTTGGGGTCCAGAGCTTACATACACTGAGTCCAATAGTCAGGTGTACAAATTCTTAGGCTCAGAAAAATATAATTCTGTTTTGAATAGTATTTATGCTGGTCTAGGTGTTCCTCCAACCTTAACGGGCATAGCCGGAAATGGCGGCGGATTTACGAACAATTTTATATCATTAAAAACACTAGTAGAAAGACTACAGTACGGAAGAGACCAGCTTACCAAGTTTTGGGAGCAGGAGTGCGAGATTGTCAGAAAGGCTATGGGATTTAGAAAGTCTCCACACATTGTATATGACCAAATGAGCCTATCCGATGAAGCAACGGAAAAAAATCTTCTTATTCAGCTTGCGGATCGCGATATAATTTCTCATGAAACAGTGCTTGAGAGATTTAAAGAAGTTCCCGGCGTTGAAAAGATGAGATTAAAGAGAGAGGATAAAGATAGAAGCAAAGACAATATGCCAGAAAAAGCAAGTCCATTCCACAACCCAAATAAGGAATTTGAAATGGAAAAAATGGACAAGCAGGCTAAGATTAATGAAAAAGTGGCAGAAAAAAAGGAAAAACAAAAACCGGTCAATCCAAACGGCAGGCCGGTCAACAAACTTGACGAAGAACCTAGAAAGAAAAGAGTAGATACGCCAAAGTCTAAGCCCGGAGTTGCTGAATTTTTAGTTTGGACGAATAATACATTTGACAAAATATCAGCTACATTAAACAGCGCTTATCTAGGTATTCACAAAAAGAAAAACATGAGAGGTCTAACAAAATCTCAAGTCAGAGAGCTTGAAAGGCTTAAACTACACGTTCTTTTAAGCACAGAGGCTATGTCGGACATTTCTGAAGACGATATCTGCAAAACGGTCGCGTCTAATAAAAGGATGCCTCAAGAATTTTCAAATATTCTTAATTCTGGTAAAATTAATCCAGAAAATATGAGTATAGAGGATTACAAAAGACATGCCATTTCAGCGTATGTAGAGTACTTTTTAGATAGTTAATTCTCATAATTTAATAAAAAATTTTTTTTCGTGTATAATTGTTAGAGGTGATACATGACTATAAAAATATTCCAAAACGAAATAAACGACGGCATTGGCGAGCTTGTTAAAAGTACAGCCAGTGTTGCGTACTGCTCTGAAGCTAGTGTAAAGTCCGACGCACCAGAAGAGGTCATTGCAAAAGCAATTGCAGAAAATAAAGATCAGATAGACCTATATTACTTAGAGTCTGTTTTAGTTTCTTGCGGTTGGAACAAAAATGATGATGTGTTTATGCCGGAGGCGACTTGGGCTGCAAGAAACACACCAGAAGACAAGCAATTTAATTTTATGCACGATGAGAATGACATCATCGGTCATATTACCGGTAGCTATGTGCTATCAAAAGACGGCAAAGCGGTTTCTAATGATTCCCCGATGCCAGAAGATTTCGATATAATCACTCAAGCCGTTCTATATAATAGCTGGACAAACAGCGAAAATAAAGAAAGGATGGAGCAGATTATTGCAGAGATCGAAGAAGGCAAGTGGTACGTTTCTATGGAATGTCTTTTTGCTGGATTTGATTATGCTTTATCGAATGAGAATGGAGCTAGGAAGGTTTTAGCTAGAGATGAAGAGTCTTCATTTTTAACAAAACATCTTAGAGCATATGGCGGAAGCGGAGAGTATGAGGGATATAAAGTGGGTAGAGCATTGAAAAACATTTCTTTTTCAGGTAAAGGTTTGGTGTCCAAGCCTGCTAACCCACGTAGTGTTATTCTTAAAAGTGTTGCATTTACTGTAGATAACGATTTTAATCTTGACATAGGAGATTTAAAAATGTCTGAGAATCTTTTAGAGAAGCAATTGGCTGATGTGCAGGCCCAACTTGCTTCAGCTAAAGCGGAGAATGAGGCAATTAAAGCTCAAATCGAAGAAGCAAAAGATAAAGAATTTGCTTCCAAGGTAGAAGCTTTTGAGGCCACAGTGGAAGAAAAAGATGCAAGCATTGCAGAACTTGAGGAAAGCATCAAGAGTACACAGGCTCGCGTTGCTGAACTTGAAGACGCTCTTGCTAAATCGCAAGAAGAGCTTACATCTGCTAAAGAGCATATGGAAGAAATGAAAAAGAAGGAAAAGATGGAGAAGCGTAAAGCTGCTCTAGTGGAAGCTGGATTCGATCAAGATGATGTAGACGCAGCTCTTGCTGCTTTCGACGGTCTTGCTGACGAAGCTTTTGATTCTGTTGTCGCTATGTACGGCAAGAAAGAAAAAGCTAAAAAAGAAGCTGAAGCTGGTATGCCTCCTGAAGTAAAGGAAGCAATCGAAAAGAAGAAAAAAGAGAAAGAAGCAAAGGCTGATGAATAAGAAGCTGAAGCTGAAGTTACTCCAGAACTTCTTGAGGACGTAGAAACTTCAGAAGCAACTTTGGTAGAAGCTACTCCAGAAGTTGATGAAGTAGAATCAACAAGAGCTAGTATCTCTAACTGGCTTGAAACCAACGTACTTAATAAAAAATCGTAATTATAGGAGATTAAACTATGGCTCTTAAAGCAGATAGATACGAAGAATCAACAGACATCAGCTTTTTCTATAATGATGTTCCTGTTTCTCGTGGCGGGGTTGTATGTCTCGCTCAAGAAAGCGCTTCTGGCGCTGCTATGGATCAAGGCGGAAACTTGGTTTCTTACCAAGCTGCCGCAACAACTGGTATCCCGGTAGGCATCCTTCTTAATGATGTTGTTAACAAGGATCTCACTAGAACTCACCTTAATCAATATAAAGATGAAGTTCAAAAAGGTGGTAAAGTTACCGTCCTTACTCGTGGCTGGGTTGTAACAAGTAATGTCGAAGGCGCTCCCGGCCCCGGAGATGTTGCATATGCATCTAACAGCAGCGCTGGCGCTATTAGCAATTATGCGAGCGATGCAACTGGCTCTGGAAACTTGGCTATCGGTCGTTTCATGTCATCGAAAGATGCAGACGGCTATGCTAAAGTTTATGTAAACCTTCCTAACCACGGCGCTTAATTCTATCAAAAGGAGATAAATACAATGTCATATAAAGAAAGACCTAGCGAAGAATTTCTTAGCGTTCTTCGTCAATCCGGCGATGGAAACCTTGAGACAGCTATGGCTGCTCAAAGAGAATTTGCCGTAGCACTTGAAACACCACTCCGTAAGGGTGTTTTGGTTGGAAATATTCTTGGTAATATTTTCGAGAAAATTAATGTAGAACCCGGCGGAAGCACTGAGTATCCTTTGGATCTCATCAGTCCCGGACTTGAAGGTGAGCATGTAGCTTACACCAATCCCGGTCACGGTCGTATTCCTGAGCGTGCGGTCGAGAGCGATTACGTCATGATTCCAACCTACAGCATCACAAGCAGCATCGACTTCTTGTTGCGCTATGCTCGCGAAGCTCGTTGGGATATTGTTGGTCGCGCTATGCAAGTTATGGAAGCTGGCTTCACCAAGAAGATGAATGACGACGGATGGCACACCATTCTTGCTGCCGGTGTTGATCGTAACATCTTGGTTTATGACGCTGACGCAACCGCAGGTATGTTCTCGAAGAGACTTGTTAGCTTGCTTCAAACCGTTATGCGTCGTAATGCTGGTGGCAACACTGGTTCAGCTAATCGTGGTCGCTTGACCGATCTTTACGTTTCGCCAGAAGCTCTTGAAGATGTTCGCAACTGGGGGTTTGATCAAGTTTCTGACGCTGTTAGAACTCAGATCTACAATGCGGGTGGCGATGGCGCTCCTATCACCAACATCTTTGGCGTGAGTCTTCATGACCTTGATGAGCTTGGCGAAGGTCAAGAGTATCAAGACTTCTTCACGACTGGTCTTGGTGGATCTGTTCAAGGTAGCGACCTTGAGCTAGTTGTTGGCTTGGATCAAAGCGCTAACGATAGCTTTGTCATGCCAATGAAGCAAGAGATCTCTGTTCACGAAGATCCAACCATGCATCGTCAACAGCGCGCTGGCTGGTATGGTTTTGCTGAACTTGGATTCGGCGTCCTCGATAACCGTAGAGTTATCCTCGGCAGCTTCTAATATTCATTATTAGTTATATATTATTCTAGAAAGGTGGTTCAATTGAGCCACCTTTCTTTTTATATAATATCTGCCTAGAAATGTGTATAATATTACATACATGTATATCTAGGATTTATTCAAGGAGTATAAAATGGCTAATATGTCTGATTACCTAGAATCTGGTTTGCTAAACCACGTTTTTAGGGGTCATAGTTTCTTAAAACCTCAAGGAATGGCTATTGCTTTAACTAGTGGTGTGCCAGTCGAGTCAGGCTCTGCGCAAAATCTTGTCACGGGTAGTTTTCTTATGGAGCTTCCTAAAGATGAAGGTGATACTGATACCGGTTATCGCAGGGTTGATCTTGGTGATCCTTCTTTAGTTGGTAATTCTACTTGGAAGTTTTCAACAGACGAAGAATTTGCAGCTGGAAGCGGGTTCATAAAAAACTGTAATACTATATATTTTGGAACCGCCTTAACAGAGTGGGGTTGGGTTTCCGGTATTGCTATTTGTAGTTCTGGAGTTTGGGGGTCTGGAGATCTTTTAATGCAGTCAGAATTAGATAATCCTAGATACGTATTTAAAGGAGATTCTTTGAAATTTGATGCCGGTCAACTAAGAATTCAGTTTAAATAGGGTATAAGAAATGGCGCAGCTAACAAGGCCAGAATTTAATAGTTTTATAGAATCAACTTTACCAGATAACTCAACAAGAGAAATATCAGCAGCTGATTTAAGAACCAGTTTCTTTAACCTTGCTGATTCTATAGTCAGTTTTAATAACAATATCTACTTAAATTCTCTAAACTTTGGAACAGAAGATTCAAGAACTACCTTCGCAGGCAACAGATCTCTTGCGAGAAAAGGTGTTAATGGCTTTGTCAGTCAGGATAACTCTGCCTATGGGTTTGCTTCTCTCCAGCTAAGTTTTACCGGACTAAGAAATACCGCCATAGGGTCACATTCACTTTCCTGCGCTTCTCTTGGTAGTGACAATGTAGCGGTCGGTGTAAATTCTCTTGGTAGTACAAGTACAGGGTCTGGAAATCTAGGTCTTGGAAATTTCTCCTTAATGGGAAATAAAAATGGCAATTTTAACATAGCAATTGGTCACGGCGCTGGATATGCTGCCCCTAGTGATGGCGAATTTAAGTTTTATCTAGGTGTATACCCTCAAGCCAGCGGAGATTGCGACGATTTAGTTGATGGCATAGATGGCCCACCTCTTCTTTACGGCGACCTAAAAAGCTTACAACTTGCTATTGGTGCCTCTGGTTTTAGGGGGTCAGAAAAACTTGCTGTTTCTGGCGACATTTTACCCTATGAATCAGGCGGTGTGTTCAGCCTTGGTTCTGGTGACTACAGGTGGAACGCGCACATACAAGATCTTTATGTTAGCGGAAATATAATTACCGGAGGTGACGCTTCTTTTTATAGCTTCAATGTTACCGATGGATTATCTGCCGCCGACACAATACAAGATACAGAAACGATTACTATAAGCGGTGTGAGCGGTGTAAATGTAGATTACTCTTCTAATTTATTTAGAGTTTCTGCTGGTGGTTTGAGCGGTGTGATCGACTCTCAACTTCTTAGTCTTTCCGGCTCTGCTCCAGCGTTTAACGGCGTCAGTGGCTTGATATGGAATGTTAGTGGCTGGGCTGCTAACTACGCGGACACAGTTGGTATTTCAGCTGGTGCTTATACTCACTGGAGAGTGCAAGACCAAAATTCTGTAGGCGAAAATATCACTGACCCATCAACTTCTGAAAATACAGTAACATTTACTGGGGTTAGCGGAAACCTTACAAATTATAGATCTGATACAAATACTTTAGAAATATCAGCTAAACCAATATCTGGTATTTTAAATACAATAATAGATCATAGCGGCGATTACCTATTAAATTTAATATATAATAGTGGTGATCATTTACGAACTTATGCTAATGACGTTGAGACAAGATCTAAGACATTTACCAATCAGGCTAGTGGCGCTTTAAGAAATGCAATTGCAGATAGCGGATATTTAATTAGCGGTATCTTACAATCTCAAATTACCACAAATGATAGTAGAACTAGCGGAATCTTTAACGCCCTTTCTGGCGTAGCCCCGTCAATCTTTGGTCCTAGCGGTTTAATATATCACGTTAGTGGGGCTGCTTTTGAACATGCAAATAATATCGCTGCTGCGGCTGGTTCTTATACATTCTGGAACATAACAGATGGTTCTAATAATAAAAACATAGAACACTCTGATGTCCTTAGATTTGTAGGCGAGGATGGGGTTTCAGCGGTTTATGATAGTAGTGCTAGCGTGTTTACGATTAGTGCTTCGGATCTTAGCGGAGTCTTAATAAATACTTCTACTATAAACGATTCGAGGGCTAGCGGCTTAATATCCTTCACTAGCGGTGTCTTAGATAGATTTATAAAAACCACTAGCGGTGTATTTAGATCTGAAATAAGTGAAATAACTAGGATTAACACTGGCACTATTGATTCTAGAATAGATGACGCTATTCAAAACGATGTTTATAACATTTACGACCCATACATAGAAAACAACATAGAAGGTCCAAATGGGCTTAGTGGGATATTAAATAACAAAATCATAGCTAACAGTGGTTATATAGAAGATTTAAATCATTTCTTTGACAATAGAGCTAGTGGATATATCAATGCTTTAAGTGGTGTTAATCATTACGATTTTTATGCTCTTAACGGTATAGTTCATAAAGTCAGTGGAGTCGTACAAAGATACGTTGATAGTGAAATTGATCAATTTACCACAGATCTAACCGGAGGTAATACTGGTAGCTGGAAAATTGGAGATCAAACACTTTCCAGTACAAGGTCTATATCATTTAATAAAAAACTAAATATTATTGGTAAAGATGGATTAACTACCCTTGTTGGGGGTGATACAAGTCCTTTCTCTTTAACTGTCGATGCGGCTCCAATATCTGGATATCTTGAGGGTGTTGCTCTTGAAATAACTGGTGTGCAAGGCTGTTTCCAAACTAAATTAAATAATGTTAGCGGTTGGGCTTTTGGAACCGTAGAGGACTATGCTTATAGAAGCGGTGTGCTTGTTAGCGGTTGGGCGAATAGCTCTTTCCTGTATTATGACAATAGGGCGAGTGGTCTATCGGATCATCTTAGCGGCATACTTAGGGCTGGAATTTCTGACAGTGGTAGCTTCTTCGATAATAGAGCTAGCGGTTTAATAGATTCTGTTAGTGGGAATATTCAATATCAACTTGCATCTCTTTCTGGTTTAGGTACTTCTTATCTCGGTGAACCTGACGGCTTCATATGGAATGTTAGCGGTTGGAATAAAAGTTATACTGATCAAGAAGTTCAAGCGTTATCTTTAGCTAGTGATGCTTATTTACACTGGAAGATTAGCGATGGTACCACAGTAAGACAAATCAGAAGTCTTGAAGAAACTCAGTTTGTTGGTATTAGCGGCATAGAAACCAGCACTAAAACAACTGGTGCTAGCGGTTTGTTTATCTCTGCTAGACCTCTGGAAGAGCGTGCAAGCGGCCTGATAGAACATGCAAGCGGCGTTCTTCATGGGATTATTGGACAAAGTGGCGCAAACATACTCAGCTACGTCAACGGAGATTTCTTTAACAATACAGTTAAAACAGAAATTGTTAGATATGCAGATCAACAAGACAATATTTTTGATGGAAGGGCTAGTGGCCTAATTAATTTTGTTAGCGGTGTTCTTGATAGACATATAGATGTTACTAGCGGGAATTTAGATAGTTATATTGATACAGTCAGCGGTTGGGCGAATCTTTCATTCTCACACTATGACAATAGGGCTAGTGGGTATATTTTAGCTACCAGTGGATCATTGAGTAATTCAGCTGGTAGTGGTTTGGTTAGATTATCTGGAGGCGAATTTAACACAGCTGGAAGTGGTAATTTTGAAAGAGTGTTCCTAAATAGGAGCCATCATGCCAATGGACAGCTTGTAGCCGACAGTGGTAAATACCACGACATTGTTAACAGTAGTGGTTTCTTGGTTGTGCCTACCGCAAACACTTTCGATGAAATTAGAAACCAAATAGATCCAGCGGCAAATAGCGGAGCTATTGCTTTCGCTGGCGGTCATATGAGAGTTTCCAACGGGGTTTCTTGGCACAGACCTCCAGTTATAGAAGGGTTTATGGTTGAAGATCTAGACCCTCCAACCGATTATCTTAATCCGACAAGTGGTAAAATATTAACTAGAGATGAAAACTTCTTAGCGTCAGACACTCACTGGATTACAAACAGAGATCACACGTTTGCTGCTAGCGGTGGATACTTCTTAATGGCTATGTTGGTTAATAACGAATACAGGCCCGTCTGGAGTACTTGCTCCGGTTGCCCTTCGTGCGAATAGGAGTTTAAAATGGGAAGATCTGGCGGGTGCTGTATCACTGGTAATTGCACTGCCCCTCCATGTCCAGAGGGTACTTGTTGTTATTTAAATGAGGATATACCTCAACCAAACGGTATTGGTGTAATTGATATAATAAATAGATATACCTGTGAAGAAAACACGACGGAAAACTGTTGTATATCAAGACCCTCATCTCTTTTTAACAAGGGTGAAACTAGCTGCGGGCAGTTAGAGCTTTGCCCAGATCAATACAGTAAAGTTATTCCTTCTGTTTTTAATACAGATAAGGCATTTATATTACTAAAGCACGATGGAAGCGTTGTCACTTGGGGTGATTCATACTCTGGCGGTCAAATTTATAAAGCTTTGGAGGAATATATTAAAGATAATGTCGCGAGAGGAAATGCAATTAAGGATATTTACACAAATTCCTTTGCCGTAGTTGCAGTTGACTTGTATAATAACGCTTATTTCTGGGGCGGTGATTTATTGGATTATACTCCCGTAATTTTCGACCCAAATCTTACTTATGCTGATGTAAGAACAACTTTTTGTTGGGATGACCCGACTGGTCCTAATGGTCAAAGGTGCGGTGTTGTTCAATATTTTCAAAATATTAAATCTGTAATAGGATCTGAAAAAGCTTTCGCCGCAATAAAAACCGATGGCACAGTTGTTGCCTTTGGAGATCCTGATTATGGTGGATTCATACCGTCGAGACTAGAGGGCTTGCTTGTTAATATAGTTGAGATAGCTTCTACAGATAGATATTTTGCAGCCAAAAACGAAGATGGAGAAATATTCATATGGGGAAATGGACGTACAGCTTATGATAAGTTTGATGTGAACAGAGATGGGTCAATTACATCTTCTGATGCTTTATTTGTTGCCAATAGAGTAAATGGAGTTTATCACTCTGCGGCAGATGTCAACAGAAACGGAGAAGTCACTGCTATAGATTCCCTTCTAGTTCAAAATCAGATAGGAAAAGTTCCACTATATGATTCAGGATTTACAGATGTTAAAAAAATATACTCAAACAAACACGCATTTGCTTTTCTTAAAAATGACGGCTCTGTTTTTGTTTGGGGTGATGAAAACAAAGGCGGGAATACGGGTAGTGATCAACAATATCTCATTAATATTAAAGAGATATACAATACTGATCAAGCTTTCTTAGCGCATAGAGAAGATAACAAGATAGTGATTTGGGGAGACATAGACACTTCCGCCGGTCCTAATTCTGATTTTTACGACGAAGTGATAGAAGTTGCTGCTTCAAAGTACGCGTTTGGATTAACGTATATAGTTCAAGGTGTGCAGGGTTCATATATTACATTAAAAACTTACGCTGATGTAATCGGATCTGTTGTACAAACAAGGAAAATAAAGCTCAACGTTTTAGGTACATAGACCAAACTGGGTATCAAGAGGGTTTACGAACATTGAGTTCGACAAAAATAGAGGGTGCTTTAGATTTTTTTAATTCATATTCTGGACCCTATGATCCCAAAAACCCACCTATAAATATTGATGGCGATGAATATATAATTGGAACTGAAGACAAACGCTTACTGTATGCAAGCCAATACGCTTTTCATGTAAATTTCTTCGGTACGATTATTTCGATTGGAAACAGTCCAGACGATGAGCATAATTCACATGACTTAAATTCATTCGACACAAAGCCGGGCAACATTATTTCTACGAACAATCTTTATTTACATTCCCGTATTGCCTCCACCTCTTTCACAAATTCTATAATATACTCCAATTTATATAAAGGTACGCAAATTAGAAATGGTTCCACTTATGCTAGTACGGCAAGAGCTACCGCCTATATAACCAATTGGCTAAATTTTCCTATGACAGAATCCTATTTATTAGAAGACGGGAGAACACCAAACCAATCACAACTTAATTACGTTGTTAGCTTCGGACACGATAACTACGGAGGCTTTGGTGGCACTTCGTATAGCAAACAGAGGATAAGTTTTAATCAATGGGATTATATACCCCCTGTTATCAAAAAGGGGTATTTTGAAGCTTTGTTTAGCAATGATCATGCCTTTTGTGCTATAAGATTTAAGTCTGGACCCCCGCAGATAGTTGGAGAAGATTGGAGCGACGGTGTTCCCGCCAACGAATCGGGAGATCAGATCTTCTATGAGATAATAACTTGGGGAAATCCAAATTTCGGAGGAGATAGTTCAACTGTTAACTTTGAAGATGTTTTTGTAAATACAAAAGCGATAACCAAATATAATCCAGATGCCACAGATTTAATCTATACCCACGGCGGATGTCATCAAGATTTTTGTAATCAGGGCTTTACATGAAAAAATTATCAATAGGAATAGCGCATCACAATGATTTCAGTGGCGCGTGGTTTACGATTCAGGACATAAGAAAAGAATTATTATTCAATAAAAGGAAAGACTTATTAGAACAGATAGAGTTTGTTATTGTAGAAAATGACGTTGAATCAGATCACGCAGAAAGTTTAAAAAATTTTTCTATAAACAATCTAGCAAAAAATAAATCTTTGTCGTATAATATATGCAGGACTGAAGGAACTTCTGTTTCTAGGAACATGATTATTGAAAATGCAAACGGCGAATTTGTATTAGTTCTAGATTGCCATGTCTTACTTTGTCCAGTATTAGCTACAATAGAAAAATTAATCCAATTTATAAACGACCATTCGCTTGATGATAATATTTATTGTGGGCCGCTTGTTGGCGACGACGGCGAATCTATCTATACGCACTTTACAGATGAGTGGTCTGGAAGCAATCTTGGGAAGTGGGCATTAGCTTGGCGGTGTGAGTGTGAAGACTATTATTTTGAACTTACTAAAAATGAAGAGATAAAGGATTTAATCACGGGGGAGATTAAAGAAAGTTGCCCTAAGTGTGGCTTTAAATATTCACATGGTAGCCAGTGTAAACCTTGCGGACACACGGAAACACCTCCGTTTGAAATTGGTTCGCAGGGTTTGGGGTGTTTTTTAGTCAGAAAAGAATCTTGGTTGGGATTTAATGAACATCATAGAGGCTTTGGGGCAGAAGAATTTTATATTCACGAGAAATACAGAAAAGCAGGAAGAAAGGCAATGTGTCTACCATTCTTGAAGTGGATGCATAGATTTGGCAGACCAGACGGCATAAAATATAAATTAGAAATAGAACATATAATAAGAAATTATATATTAGAGTTCACGGAGTTAAATCTAGATCTAGATCCGATTTATGATCATTTCGTAATGGACAATAAATTCGATGAAATAGTGTATAATTCTTTTGTAAGAGAAGCAAAATATCTTTACAACGGGAAATAAAAATGGCACTTATTATAGCAGATAGAGTAAAAGAAACTACCATAACCGAGGGTACTGGAACAATTACCCTTAGTGGTGCTACATTTGGTGGGTTTCAATCTTTTTCTAGCGCTATAGGCGAAGGTAATACAACCTATTACTGTATTCAAAATTAGAGTAATTTTGAAATCGATCTTGGTACGTATTCATCCGGCACCCTTAGCAGAGACACCGTAATAAAAAGCTCTAATTCAGATAGTAAAATATCTATCACGGGTGTTGCTGTAGTATTCAGTGTTGTCCCTGCTAGTAAATTAATTTATAAAAATGAAAATGGCGACTTTGTTATAAGTGGCGATGTAAATGTAGACGATGTAAACGCTGACTTAGTTTCAGCTAATAGTGGTGATTTTGGTTTTATTCTTTCTAATGGTATTGAAAGCAGTGGTCTACTGACCCTAACAAGAGAAGATGCAGGTAATTTTTTCCATGCATATGTTGACGACTCAAACGACAGAACAATTTCTCTCTATTCTGACGCCACTACATCTCCAACTTGGAAATTAGGTATTAAAAATTCTCCATCTAGCGAAACTGCCCCTCCGACACACGGCTATATTTATGGGTCAGAAGGTTCTATTGGTATAGTTGGAAATTCAGATAATATAATATCTATATCAAATTCTAGCCCGTTTACAGTTAAGCACCAAAATGTAGATGTAATAGCTTCTCATTACGCTACTGGTACTCATATTCAGTCTAATAGCAGTTCGTATCCCGCTCTTATTGTCAATGGGGGAGCTGCACTTTTTTCAGATATTCAAAGATGGAATAATAATGCTGGAACAACATTATCAGTTGTTGATAACGCTGGAAATATTGGTGTCAGAAACAATAACCCTTCCTATCAATTAGATGTAACCGGAACTGGTAATTTTAGTCAAGCTATTCGCTTTGGTGATGGTTCACTTCAAACAACCGCCGCTTTACCGGTTTCTACCGGTTCGATAATAGACCAAAATACTTCAGACATATTAACCCAAAGCGGTTATTTTCAAACATATATAGATAGCTTAGATCATAGCGCATTGTCTGTCAGTGGTTGGGCTAAATCTTATATAGACCAGATAGATAGTAATTTACAAGGCGACATAAATCAAAATTCTGTTAATATTTCTACAGCCTCTGGCGCGCTTAGATATAGTATTGATCAAAACGCCTCAAACTTAATAACACAGAGTGGTTATTTTCAGACAGCTATAGACGGCATAGATAGCGCATCTGTTAGCGGTTGGACTCTGGGGCATGTAGATAATATCAGCGGTATTCTACAAAGCCAAATAGATTTAAATGAAACGGCAATTACCACTGTTTCTGGTCTAATAGGAGATGCTGACTTTCTACCGGGTCTTAGCGGTTCACTAATAGATCAAAATGCATCCAACATAGTTATAGCTTCTGGAGCCTTGCGTAATAGTATTAACGAATTAGACTCTGATATTACAACTGCGTCCGGCGCTCTTAGGAGTAGTATCAATCAAACAAACACGGATCTAGCAACTGCTTCTGGCGCACTTCGTGATTCTATCAATCAGAACACGTCAGATATCGGAACCGTATCTGGACTGCTAACTCCTAGTGGTGAAAGTTTTGACTTTATTGGTAACGTTCTTACATACAATAATAGTGATGGTGGAAGTTTTACCGCTGACCTATCTAGCTTGTCCACCTTTGATACCAGTGGTGTTAGTTTAGCTTATTCTGCTGGTACGCTTACTTATACAAATAATGCTGGTGGAAGTTTTGATGTAGATCTGTCAAGTATTAGTGGTGATGTCTATGCTATGATTGTAGATGGTGCGCCAAGCACTCTTGATACTCTCAACGAAATAGCTGCTGCTCTTAATGATGACGCGAATTTAGCCAATACTTTAACAACCTTAATAAGTACTACGAGCGGTAACTTACAAACACAGATAACCAGCAATGACGGTGATATAACTCAGTTAAATTCTGATATAACAACTGTTTCTGGATTACTGTATGATGACTCTGCTGTTTCTGGATACTTTGAATCAAGGGTAGATTCAGCAGATATCAGCACCGCTGCGAATTCAGGATACTTTGAATCCAGAGTGGATCAAGCAGATTCTAATATCGTAACAGTTTCTGGATTACTTTATGACGACACGGCTATTTCTGGTTACTTTGAATTTAGATCAGATAAAGCAGATTCTGATATCACGACTGTTTCTGGTTTATTATATGACGATGCTGCGATATCCGGTTACTTTGAATCAAGAGTAGGTCAAGCTGATTCTGATATTGCTACCGTTTCTGGGTTATTAGATAGTGTTACTCCAACGGGTACACCAAGCGGAGTAGGATTCTTTGATAATGGTGGAAGTTTAAGCGGTAATAGCTCCTTTACATACGACGGGGCTAATGTTAGATTATTTGGCAACATAGATGTTAGTGGTATTTCTACATTTGGTTCTGGTGTAAAAACTCCCCTGAGAACTGAGGCTGATGGAGCTACTATCACCTTTGATATGGATCAGTCTAACAATTACACTGCGGAGCTAGGGGGAAATCGCACACTAGCCGTCTCTAATGTTGATGTTGGACAAAAATTTACAATACGATTAACGCAGGACTCTGTTGGCTCTAGGGTTCCAACTTGGTGGGGTGGTATTACTTGGCTTACTTCTGGCGGATCGGACCCAACATTAAAAACTGGTGCTGGAGAAATAGATTATTTTGGGTTTATATCTACTAGTGGTGGTTACTACGAAGGTTTCCACTTAACAGAGGTTGCAACTGGGGGTGGTGGAAGCTCCACGCTAACAGTCAAGGAAGCTGACGGAACCCCGAATGTATCCAATGTTAGCACAATTGTAGTTAGCAACGGCACTTTGACCAATGATGGTGGCG
>Ga0070754_10001861_pt1 | contig 16195 bp, 15 predicted proteins | sample VirMetDEL_Sep_01_FD_75181 | JGI IMG/M metagenome (GOLD analysis project Ga0070754, IMG submission 75181) | Aqueous microbial communities from the Delaware River and Bay under freshwater to marine salinity gradient to study organic matter... | ecosystem: Environmental > Aquatic > Marine >... | reverse complement strand
TAATATCGCGCCCCTGTTCATTTTGTATGTGGGTTGCTCCATGAAGTTGTCCATGCCGCGATTCGATCAAGCCCCTGTCTTGGTGGTCGGCGATGTCATGCTCGACCGTTACTGGCATGGCGGAACCTCACGGATTTCCCCTGAGGCGCCGGTACCGGTAGTCAAGGTCGAGCAAATCGAAGACCGTCCAGGTGGCGCTGCCAACGTTGCCCTCAATATTGCCGCCCTCGGCGCCCCTGCCTCCCTGGTGGGCGTGACCGGCGACGACGAAGCCGCCGACAGCCTGGCCAACAGCCTGCGCGGTGCCGGCGTGCGCGCGCTGTTCCAGCGCATCGCCCATCAGCCGACCATCGTCAAGCTGCGGGTCATGAGCCGTCACCAGCAATTGCTGCGCATCGATTTCGAAGAACCCTTCGCCACCGACGCCCTGGCCCTCAGCGCGCAGGTCGATGAGTTGCTCGAAGGCATCAAGGTGCTGGTGTTGTCCGACTACGGCAAAGGCGCGCTGAAGAACCACCAGATGCTGATCCAGGCCGCCAAGGCCCGCAATATTCCGGTGCAGGCCGATCCCAAGGGCAAGGACTTCTCGATTTATCGCGGCGCCAGCCTGATCACGCCGAACCTCAGCGAGTTCGAAGCCATCGTCGGCGGTTGCGCCGATGAGCACGAACTGGTGAGCAAGGGCGCGACGCTGATGGCCGAACTGGACCTGGGCGCCTTGCTGGTGACCCGTGGCGAACACGGCATGACCTTGCTGCGCCCGGGCTATGCGGCGATGCACCTGCCGGCGCGTGCGCGTGAAGTGTTCGACGTCACCGGCGCCGGTGACACCGTGATTTCCACCCTGGCCGCCTCCATCGCGGCCGGCGAGGAATTGCCCCACGCCGTGGCCCTGGCCAACCTGGCAGCGGGCATCGTGGTCGGCAAGCTCGGCACCGCCGCGATCAGCGCGCCCGAACTGCGCCGTGCGATCCAGCGTTCCGAAGGCTCGGAGCGTGGGGTGTTGAGTCTCGAGCAATTGCTGCTGGCGATTGACGACGCGCGCGCCCACAACGAAAGCATTGTGTTACCAATGGCTGTTTCGACATCCTGCATGCCGGTCATGTGACGTACCTGGAACAGGCGCGCGCCCAAGGCGATCGCCTGATCGTCGCGGTCAATGACGATGCGTCGGTCAGCCGCCTGAAAGGTCCGGGCCGCCCGATCAACAGTGTCGACCGACGCATGGCGGTCCTGGCCGGCCTGGGTGCGGTGGACTGGGTGATCAGCTTCCCCGAAGCCACCCCGGAAAACCTGCTGGCCCAGGTCAAGCCCGATGTGCTGGTCAAGGGCGGCGACTATTCCGTCGACCAGGTGGTCGGCGCCGACATCGTCAGCGCCTACGGCGGCAAGGTCAAAGTGCTGGGGTTGGTTGAGAACAGCTCGACGACCGCGATCGTGGAAAAAATCCGCAATCACGAATAAGGCTTGCGGCCGTAGGCGCGGGCCTGCTCGCTCCTACGGTCTGGCCTTCTTTGGCACGATCTTGCGCAACATCTGCCGGGCCTTGCCGGTCAGGCGCTTGAGCTTCGACTCTTTCTCCGGGACGGCCAGGCCTTGCTGCCTGAGCCAATCCTTCCAACGAATCCGCTCGTCGCGCACCACCCAGCCGTCCTGCTGGGCGAAGCTCTCCGCCAGGTACAAACCCCGCGTGCTCGCCGGGTACAGCTGATCTTTCTTGACCGTATACAGTTCGGCGAGCGGCTGCCCGTCCTTCAAGGGCATCAGGTACAGGTCCGGGCGCTGGCGGTCCAGGCGCGCGACCAGTTGATCGCCTTCGAGTCGCTCATCCACATGGAACAGGCTCAAGGATTTGGCTTCCTTGGGCACCTCCAGGCGCAAGTCATAAATCAATTGCAGCGAGGCCGTAGGCAAGTGGACGTAAGGCCGTGGGCGCTCGATCAGTTGCGTGGTCGCGCAGCGCACCGGGCGGGCCGCGCCGGACAAGGGGCTCAAGCGAAACGGCAAGGCTTCGCGGTAGTGCAGCGCGGCGGAGTAGGGCGCCGGCAGCCAGGTGTCGTTGAAGCGCCCGCTGAGCCAGCCTTCGGGCGTCTCCAGCAGGCACTCTTCGGCGATTTCCTGGATGGCGGTGTGCAGCGGCAGGTTCAGCTCATGGGCGGGGACGTAGCCGGAAATCAGCTTGAGCACCACGTCGCCACGGTCCTGGCGGCGTTGGCGCACCAGCACCCAGTAATCCTTGTTTTGCCAATGCAGGGTCAAACGCACCGACACGCCGAGGTTGGCCAGCTCGAGGGCGAAACGCTCCGGGTCTGTCACTTCTACCGGCTTGCGCCGTTGCAGGGTCTGGGCAAAGTTGAGCGGCATGCCGACGCTCTGGTAGCTCAGGCCTTCGGGGGTGGCTTCGACATGCAGTGGCAGAGTCTTGAAGTTGCTGGGGTTTTTTCTTATGAGCGTTCGCGACATGTCGGCTCCTTCTTACGTCGGGGCGGCCGCGTCGGCGGCATCAGAGTTGACGAATGACCTGGGCAGCGGTCGCCACGTTGTGAGCCAGGTGCAGCGGATTAATGGTCCCGACAATAGCACTGGCGACACCCGTTTGCGCAAACAACAACATGAAACTGGCACGTATGGGGTCCATTCCCGGTTCCAGGCAGACGTGGCCGCTGGCGAGGGCTTTTTTCACCAGGATGCCTTTGCCATGGGCGGCCGCATAATCAATGACGGCTTTCTCGGCCTGTTCGTTCAGATTGTAGGTGACCATTGCGCAATCGCCCTGTTCCAGAGCCTTCACGCCGCCTTCGACGGTTTTGCCGGAGAAGCCGAAACCGCGGATTTTGCCCTCTCGTTTCAAGTCCGCGAGGGTCTGGTACACCTCGCAGTCGTTGAGAATGTGCAGGTCGTTGCCGTCGGAATGCACCAGCACCAGGTCGATAAAGTCGGTTTCCAGTCGTTTCAGGCTGCGTTCGATCGACATCCGGGTATGGGCCGCGCTGAAGTCGTGACGGGACACGCCGTTGTCGAATTCTTCGCCGACCTTGCTGACAATCACCCACTCGTTGCGCTGGCCCCGCAACAGCGGCCCCAGGCGTTCTTCGCTGCGGCCATAGGCCGGCGCGGTATCGATCAGGTTGATGCCCAACTGACGGGCCTGGCGCAGCAGCAGGCGCGCTTCGTCGTCATCGGGAATCTGGAAGCCGCTGGGGTATTTCACCCCTTGGTCGCGACCGAGCTTGACGGTGCCCAGGCCCAGCGGCGACACCAGCAGGCCGGTACTGCCCAGCGGGCGGTGCAGGTCGTGCAGGGTGGGCAGGCTCATGGCAACAGTTGCTCCCAGGCCGGTTGGCCGATGGCGGGTTTGGGCAGCTCGGGCAGCGGGCTGGCGGGGCCGGGTTGGATGCCATCGCGTTCGAGGGCGTGGAGCACCCGGTCGGCGAAGTCCGGTGCCAGGGCCAGCTTGGTCGGCCAGCCCACGAGCAGGCGGCCCTGTTCGGCGAGGAAGGCGTTGTCGGGGCGAGTCAGGCCCGATTGCAGCGGCTCGGCACGTTCGACGCGCAGGGTGGCCCATTCGGTGTGGCTCATGTCGATCCACGGCAGCAGAAGCGCCAACTCGTGCTGCGCGGTGGCGATCTGTTCCTGTGGCGTGCGTGCTACGCCGTCGGCCTCGGCGATGTCGCCGCCCATGTACCACACCCAGTTGCCATCGGCGGCCGGGTGCGTGGTCACGGTGAGGCGCGGTTTGGTGCCGCCGCCCAGGCAGTGGGCGTACAGCGGTTTCAGGCCTGGGCCTTTGGCGATGATCATGTGCAGCGCACGCTTTTGCATGGCCGGCTCGCTCAGGCCCAGGGCGGCGAGCAGATCGGCAGTGCCGCCGCCGGCGCTCAAGACGATGCGCTGGGCGCGGATCTCGCGGCCGTCGACTTTCAGGCCGACCAGTGCGTCGTTTTCCCGCAGCGGTTCGATGTGTTGTCCGGCGAGCAAACCATCGCCGGCCAACTGCGCCAGACGTCCGATCAGGCTCGGCACGTCGACCACCAATTCCGACAGGCGATAGACCTTGCCCTTGAAGCGGCGGTCTTGCAGGGCTGGCGGCAGGGCGTCGCCCTTGACCTGATCGACGCGGCCGCGCACGGCCTTGCTGGCGAAGAAACTGGTGAGGTTGCCGGCGAGCGTGCCAGGGGACCACAGGTAATGGGCTTCGGAGAGCAGGCGCACGCCGGTCAGGTCCAGTTCGCCGTGACCGGCCAGGGCCTCACGCCAGCGCCGCGGCATATCGGCAATCGCTTCGGAGGCGCCGGTGAGCGCACCGTGCAGCGCGTATTTCGCACCGCCGTGAATGATGCCTTGGGACTTCACGCTTTGCCCGCCCCCCAGGGTGGCGTTTTCCACTACCACCGTGGAAAACCCCTGGCGGCGCAGGCGCGCATTCAGCCAGAGGCCGGCAACTCCGGCGCCGACAATCAGAACGTCGGTGGAAATAACGGATGGCATGGGCAACCTCAGTGTTCAAATCAAGGTGCCAAGTATACAGACTCAACGAATGGATCTTTGCGCGGGATCAATATTGACGCGTGAGGTCAGTGCCCCGCCGTTTTCGAGACCAGTTGAATCACCACCACACCCAACACAATCAAGCCCATCCCCAGCATTGCCGGCAGATCGAGCTTCTGCCCATAGATGAACAGCGCCGCGACGCTGACCATCACGATGCCCATCCCAGCCCACACGGCATACGCCACGCCGACCGGCACTGTACGCACCACCAGGGTCAGCATCCAGAACGCCACGCCGTAGCCGACGATCACCAGCAGCAGTGGGATCGGTGTGCTCCAGCCCTTGATGGCTTTCATGGAAACGGTGGCGATGACTTCCGAGCAGATGGCGATGGCCAGGTAGTAGTAGGCAGGGGTCATGGTGCGGTCCTCGGTGTGTAGCGCGCTGGATAAGGTCGGCATTCTAGAGGCTCGTCAGATGGGGTAAAGTCATTACCTATCCGAATTAAAGATGGGTTGTGCCATGAATGTGCAGTGGAACCTGGAACAGATGCGCCTGTTCGTCAGCGTCGCCGAGCAGCGTTCTTTTTCGGCGGTGGCGCGTCAGCAGCGCAAGGCTCAGTCGGCGGTCAGCAACGGGATCGCCTTGCTGGAAGCGGACCTGGGCGTCAGCCTGTTCGAACGAAGCAGCGGCCGCCAGCCGCGCTTGACCGAAGCCGGCACGGTGCTGCTCGAAGAGGCTCGGGAAGTGCTGCGCCAGTGCGAACGCCTCAATGGCCGCGCACTGTCGTTGGTGCGCGGCGAAGAAGCCTGCCTGCGCCTGGCCCAGGATGAAGCGATGCTGTACCAGCCGGTCCTCGACAGTCTCGACGCCTTGGCCGGCCAGTTTCCCAACCTCGAGGTGCAGCTTTCCAGCGCTGCCCAGGGCGATGTCGCACGCAAACTGGTGGAGCGCAGGGCCGACCTGGGCATGTTGTTCTATCACGATCAAATCCCCGAAGCGTTGGAGCGGCGGGTCGTCGGCAGTGTGGAAATGGTCACGGTGTGCGGGCGTCGCCATCCGCTGGCGGCGCAGCAAACCGTGGACTGCCAGGGGTTGGCGCAGTATCGCCAGTTGCTGATGTCGACCCAGACCAGCGTCTACCCCGGCAGCGAGGCCGCCAGCCCGCAGGTGTGGCGCGCCGACAGCTTCTACGTGCTGGCCGAATGGCTTATCCGTGGCCTGGGTTGGGCCTGGTTGCCCCGGCATGTGGTGCAATACCCCGCGTACCAGAACCAAATGGTCGAACTCGACAGCGAATGGACCCCGCCGGCCCTTGTGGTCGAGCTGGTGTGGCGCCGCGATGAACCCCTGGGCCCTGCCGCGCGCTTTCTCGCCGAACGTTTTGCCGAGTGCTTGCAGGCGATCGATTGAAAAAGCCGATAAACTCCGCCGCCATGAATAGAACTCTCTACAGCTGTCTGTTTTACCTGGCGCTGCCGTTGGTGGCTTTACGTCTATGGCTGCGTGCGCGCAAGGCGCCGGCCTACGCCAAGCGCGTGGGCGAGCGCTTTTCCTACGGCTTGCCGCGGATGCAACCGGGCGGGATCTGGGTGCATGCGGTGTCGGTGGGCGAAAGCATCGCCGCCGCGCCGATGATCCGTGGCCTGCTGGCGCGTTATCCGCAGTTGCCGATGACGGTCACCTGCATGACACCCACCGGCTCCGAGCGTATCCAGGCATTGTTCGCCGATGAACCGCGCGTCCAGCATTGCTACTTGCCCTATGACTTGCCCTGCGCGGCCAAGCGTTTTCTCGACCGTGTCCAGCCCAAACTGGCCGTGATCATGGAGACCGAGCTGTGGCCCAACCACATCCACGCCTGCGCCCAGCGCGGGATTCCGGTGGCGCTGGCCAATGCACGCTTGTCGGCGCGTTCGGCCAAGGGCTACGCACGTTTTGCCAGACTGACGGCGCCGATGCTGGCAGAAATGAGTCTGATCGCCGTGCAGACCGAGACTGAGGCCGAGCGTTTCCGCAGCCTGGGTGCGCGTGCGGACACGGTGCAAGTGACCGGCTCGATCAAGTTCGACCTGACCATCGACCCGCAACTGCTGGCGCGCGCGGCCGCGTTGCGCGAACAGTGGGGCGCCGGCGAGCGCCCGGTGTGGATCGCCGCCAGTACCCACGAAGGCGAAGATGAGGTGGTGCTGGCGGCCCATCGCCAACTGCTCGCCAGCTATCCCAATGCGCTGCTGATTCTGGTGCCGCGTCATCTGGAACGCTTCGGCCCGATGTTTGAGCTGTGCGAGCGACAAGGGTTCGCCACGGTGCGTCGTTCCAGCGGCGAGCCGGTCACCGCGCACACCGCCGTGTTGCTCGGCGACACCATGGGCGAGTTGCTGTTTTTGTATGCCTTGGCCGACAGCGCGTTGGTGGGTGGCAGCCTGGTCGCGACCGGCGGGCACAACCCACTGGAACCGGCGGCGTTGGGCAAGCCAGTGATCATGGGGCCGCACCGGTTCAACTTCCTCGAAATCAGCGCAATGCTGCGCGACGCCGGGGCGTTGCGTGAGGTGGATGATGCCGAAGGTTTGGCCGAGGCCGTGCGGCAGCTGTTCGAGCTACCGCAGGATGCCCAGCGGATGGCGCAGGCGGGGCTTAAGGTGATGCAGGCCAACCAGGGCGCTTTGAAGCGACTGTTGGATGGCCTTGATCGCCTGATAACTCACTGACGCAATACCGATCCAAATGTGGAAGGGAGCAAGCCCCTTCTCACATTGGTTCTGTGGTGCGATCAATAACCCGGGCGGGCCTTGAGCTGCTCGGCGGCGGCCTTGGCCAGGTCCGGCGGCAGGAAGTCGCGGTCCGGGTTGTAGTCGGCCTTGAGATAGCGCGTCAGGTCTTGCAGGTCCCCAGGGTTCAACGTGCCGGCTGCCTGCTTCAAGCGCAGGTTGTGAGGATGTAGTCGTAGCGGCTGTTGTTGTAGTTGCGCACCGACGCATAGAGCTGGCGCTGGGCGTCGAGCACGTCGACGATATTGCGCGTACCCACCTGATAGCCGATTTCCGTGGCTTCCACCGCGCTCTGGTTGGAGATGATCGACTGGCGGCGTGCCTGCACCTGCTCCACGTCGGTGTTGACCGCGCGGTGCAGGTTGCGCGTGTTTTCCACCACCTGGCGGCGCAGGCCTTCGCGTTGCTGCTCGGTCTGGCCCAGGCGCGAGTACGATTCGCGCACTTGCGAGCTGGTCAGGCCACCGCTGTACAGCGGGATATTCAGGCGCAGGCCAATGGTGCGTTGCGAGACATCGCCGCCATAAGGCGTGCCGAAGGCATTCGGGTTGCTGAAGCCGAGCGCGTCGTTATCGCCCTTTTCATACTGCGCCACGGCGTCCAGGGTCGGCGCATGCCCGGCCTTGCGCTGCTTGAGGGTTTCCTCGGCGGCGGTGACGGCGTAGTTGCTGGCGAGCAGGTTCAGGTTCTGGCGGCCGGCGGTTTCGACCCAGGCCTTGGCGTCGTTCGGCAGCGGCGGCAGCACCGGCAGTGTATGCACAATGCCCTGGATCGAATTGTATTGACGGTTGGTCAGCGCGATCAGTGCTTCGAAGGCGTCGTCCACCTGGCGTTGCGCGACGATCCGGTTGGCCCGCGCGGTGTCGTAGCTGGCCTGGGATTGCAGCACGTCGGTCTTGTCCGACAGGCCCACGTCGAAGCGTTCGTTGGACTGGTCCAGTTGGCGCTTGAAGGCGTTTTCTTCGGCCTTGGTGGAGGCCAGGTTGTCCTGGGTGCGCAGCACGGCGAAGTAGTTCTCGGCGCTTTGCAGGATCAGGTTCTGTTCGGTGGCTGAAAGTTGCAGCGCAGCCTGTTCGTTGACGGCTTCGGCGGCTTGCAGTTGGAACCAGCGGTCGGCGCGGAACAGCGGCTGGCTCAAGGTCGCACGCCAGGAATGCGCGTCGCGGTTGGCGGTGGCGGCCGGGGTGTCGATCTGGGTGCGCGAATTGTTGATATCGGCACCGGCCGACAGGTTGGGCAGCAAACCGGCGCGGGCCTGGGGCACCACTTCTTTCTGCGCACCGTACTGGGCGCGGGCGGCGGCCAGGTCGGCGTTGTTGTCCACCGCTTCCTGGTAGACGCTGACCAGGTCGGTTCGGGCGGACAAGGGCGCTTCAGCTGCCCAGACCATTCCGTTGGTCGCACAAGACACGGCGAGAGCCAGTGAGAGTTTGCGCAGCATGAATTGATCCCTAGTTTTAATATTACGATGATAATTTAACGCCCAAGGCTACGGTTGGCCATTCCTGGCGTCAAGCGTCGGGGCAGTCACCGAGTGTAGTGGTGGTTACACGGCGCAACAATCCTGCAATTGCGCCATTCATCACGCTGAATGCTCCGTTATTGGCAATTTGCCCTCACCCTGTCTAGACTGGCCGGGTTCTTGTCGGGGTGCCTTGTTGGAAGGCTGAGATCGGTAAATACCGGATCCCGTTGAACCTGATCAGGTTAACGCCTGCGTAGGGAACAAGATTTCTCGTCACCCGGCGAGTCCTCTTGTGCTTTGTCCGGGATGTTGTTCGACCTTCGAACAACCCTCGAGTACCCAGCACAGCACTGCTTCCAGTGCGTCCATCCGCCACAGGTTCGCTCCGACAAAAATCCACCGCCTGGATAGTTGGAGAGCCCGTGATGAGTACAAAACCAAAAAATACCGTGCATTTGAGTGAATCGGCCAAGGTCGACTCCGGCTCCGTGCAACCGTTTACCCGCTCGCAGAAAATCTACGTGCAAGGCACCAGTCCGGACATCCGCGTGCCGATGCGTGAAATCAGCCTCGACGTCACCCCCACCGATTTCGGTGGTGAGATCAACGCCCCCGTGGTGGTCTACGACACCTCCGGCCCCTACACCGACCCCAACGTCATCATCGATGTGCGCAAGGGCCTGGGCGATGTGCGCTCGCCGTGGATCGAGTCGCGTGGCGACACCGAACGCCTGTCGGGCCTGAGCTCGCACTTCGGCCAGCAACGCCTGACCGATGCCGAACTGACTGCGCTGCGCTTCGCCCATGTGAAGAACCCGCGCCGCGCCAAGGCCGGTGCCAACGTCACGCAGATGCACTATGCGCGCAAAGGCATCATCACCGCCGAGATGGAATACGTCGCCATCCGCGAAAACATGAAGCTCGAAGAAGCCCGCGCCAGCGGCCTGCTCGACCAGCAACACGCCGGCTACAGCTTCGGCGCCAGCGTGCCGAAGATCATCACCCCGGAATTCGTGCGCGAAGAAATCGCCCGCGGCCGCGCGATCATCCCGGCCAACATCAACCACACCGAACTGGAACCGATGATCATCGGCCGTAACTTCCTGGTGAAGATCAACGGCAACATCGGCAACAGCGCCCTGGGCTCGTCCATCGAAGAAGAAGTGGCGAAACTGACCTGGGGCATTCGCTGGGGCTCGGACACGGTGATGGACCTGTCCACCGGCAAACACATCCACGAAACCCGCGAGTGGATCATCCGCAACTCGCCGGTGCCGATCGGCACAGTGCCGATCTACCAGGCCCTGGAGAAAGTCGGCGGCGCCGCTGAAGACCTGACCTGGGAGCTGTTCCGCGACACCCTGATCGAACAGGCCGAGCAGGGCGTCGACTACTTCACCATCCACGCTGGCGTGCTGCTGCGCTACGTGCCGCTGACCGCCAAGCGCGTTACCGGCATCGTCTCCCGCGGCGGCTCGATCATGGCCAAGTGGTGCCTGGCGCACCACAAAGAGAACTTCACCTACACGCATTTCGACGAAATCTGCGAAATCATGAAGGCCTATGACGTCAGCTTCTCCTTAGGCGACGGCCTGCGCCCGGGTTCGATCGCCGACGCCAACGATGCCGCGCAATTCGGCGAGCTGGAAACCCTCGGCGAGCTGACCAAGATCGCCTGGAAGCACGACGTGCAAACCATGATCGAAGGCCCCGGCCACGTGCCGATGCAACTGATCAAGGAGAACATGGACAAGCAGCTCGAATGCTGCGACGAGGCGCCGTTCTACACCCTCGGCCCGCTGACCACCGACATCGCGCCGGGCTACGACCACATCACCTCCGGCATCGGTGCGGCGATGATCGGTTGGTTCGGTTGCGCTATGCTCTGCTACGTCACACCCAAGGAACACCTGGGCCTGCCGAACAAGGATGACGTGAAGACCGGGATCATCACTTACAAGATCGCCGCCCATGCAGCCGATCTCGCGAAAGGTCATCCGGGCGCGCAGATCCGCGATAACGCACTGAGCAAGGCACGCTTCGAGTTCCGTTGGGAAGACCAGTTCAACCTCGGCCTCGACCCGGACACCGCGCGTTCGTATCACGACGAAACCCTGCCGAAGGACTCGGCCAAGGTCGCGCATTTCTGCTCGATGTGCGGGCCGAAGTTCTGCTCGATGAAAATCACCCAGGAAGTGCGTGAGTACGCGGCCAACCAGCGCATCGATGCGGTGGATGTGGAGGTGGCCAAGGGCTTGGCCGAGCAGGCGGAGCGGTTCAAGCAGGAAGGCAGCCAGCTCTACAAGAAGGTCTGATCCGAGGTTGTAGGCGCTTTCAAGGGCCTTATCGGGGGCAAGCCCCCTCCCACATTTTGAATTGTGAACACATTCAAGTGTGGGAGGGGGCTTGCCCCGATAACAATCTTTCAAACAACAAATGCCCCTCAGAGATTCCATCCTTGAGCATTCAACCCAGCACCTATTCCCCCGATATCGCGGTGTCTGCTGACAAACGCGTGTTCGGCGCCCGCGATCTGTTTTCCCTGTGGTTCTCCCTCGGCATCGGCCTGATGGTCCTGCAAACCGGCGCGCTGCTCGCGCCCGGCCTGGGCCTGGCCGGTGGGTTGCTGGCGATTTTCCTCGGCACCCTGGTCGGCGTGCTGCTGCTCGCCGCTGTCGGCGTGATCGGCAGCGACACCGGGCTGTCCGCCATGGCCGCGCTCAAGCTCAGCCTCGGCGCCAAAGGCGCGAGCCTGCCGGCATTGTTGAACCTGCTGCAACTGATCGGTTGGGGCGCGTTTGAAATCATCGTCATGCGCGATGCCGCCAGCCTGTTGGGCGCGCGGGCCTTCAGCGACGCCAGCCTGTTGGCCAGCCCGATGCTGTGGACCCTGTTTTTCGGTGGCCTGGCGACCTTGCTGGCGGTCAGTGGCCCGCTGACGTTCGTGCGCCAGATCCTGCGTAAATGGGGCATCTGGCTGCTGCTCGCGGCCTGCCTGTGGCTGACCTGGAACCTGTTCGCCAAAGCCGATCTCGCCACGCTATGGGCCCAGGCCGGTGACGGTTCGATGCCCTTCGCGGTGGGGTTTGACATCGCCATCGCCATGCCGCTGTCGTGGCTGCCGCTGATCGCCGATTATTCGCGCTTCGGCAAACGCGCGAAAAGCGTGTTCGGCGGCACGGCGCTGGGCTTTTTTATCGGCAATTTCTGGCTGATGAGCCTGGGCGTGGCCTATACCCTGGCGTTTGCGCCGAGCGGTGAAGTCAACGCGCTGTTGCTGGCGCTGGCCGGCGCGGGGCTGGGGATTCCGTTGTTGCTGATCCTGTTGGATGAGTCGGAAAACGCCTTTGCCGATATTCACTCGGCGGCCGTCTCCAGCGGGATTCTGTTGCGTCTGAAGGTCGAGCACCTAGCCTTGGCCATCGGTGTGCTCTGCACGTTGATCGCCTGCTTTGCTCCGTTGGCGCAGTACCAGAACTTTCTGCTGTTGATCGGTTCGGTATTCGCGCCGCTGTTTGGCGTGGTGCTGGTCGATCATTTCATCCTGCGCCGCCGCGGCCAGGGCGCGCTTGCCACGCTACGCTGGACGGCGTTGCTGGCCTGGCTGGGCGGCATCGGCACCTACCACTTGCTGGCCAACCTGTATCCGGATATCGGCGCGACCCTGCCGGCACTGGCGCTGGCAGGGCTGTTGCAGTTCCTCCTCGGGCGCGCCTTCAGCGGCGCGCGGGCACCAGCTCAGGCTTGATGATGCCTTCCAGGCGCGAGTAAGGAATCTGCAACTCGATGTGGCCCAGGGCATACGGCGCGATCGTGGTGGTGGGGTACTTGAGGGTCACGCTGGCGGAGGTCAGCGCCACGTTCGGGGTTTTCTGGAACGGGTAGCGCTTGACGAACTCCGGCTCCAGGCTCAGGCGGGTGCTGATCAGCCAGCTGTTGTGCGCCACCTGGGCGGCCTTCCAGAATGCTTCTTCCTTGCCGGGCAGCAGCATGTCGCTCAGCGACAGGGCTTTTTGCTGCGGGCGCGAATAGTTGATGAAGGCGCGGCCCGGTTCGCCGTGGGTGGCGCCCTGGTCCAGGTAGCTGGACAGTTCGATGATCACCAAGCCGTCATGCTGCTCGCGTACCTTGGCCTGCAAGTACATGCTGTTGCGTGGCGCGGCGGTGCTCAGGAACTGCTCGCGGTACGTCGCCAGGCTCGACGGCAACGGGTCGCTCGACCGGGTGCGGGTCATTTCCAGCAGGCGTTGTTCGATCAGTGCGTCGAGCTTGGGCTCCTTGGCAAAATGCACGGTGTCGATATTCACCAGCGGGCAATCGGCGTTGGCGCAGTCCGGCTTGCTTTGCTCGCTGGCGTCGCGGGTGGCTTCCAGCGGGGTGCTGTAGTTCGGTTGGAACAGGCTCTGGCAGGCGCCGAGCGTCAAGGCGATACACGCCACGGAGGCGATTTTTAAAAGTGACATGTAGGGTCTTCGTCCGTCGATAAGAGCGAAATTCGTGGAGCTTCGACTACCGGCATGGCAGTCAGTTCGCCACTAAGCTCATTAGAGTGAGTTTGACGCCCGCCGTCTATCCCGGCAACCGTAAAGGGGCTGCGCCAACGGGCAGGAGCGCGTTAGGATGGCGCCAATTGCACGGGCATAACGAGGAAGGATATGACGGACATCGCGAAATCGACGCCGAGCACGATCGAGATTGTTCAGCGCGACAATGCCTATCAGGGTTTCTACAAGCTCGATCGCGTGCAACTGCGCCACGAAAAATTCGACGGCGGCATGAGCCGGGTGATCAACCGCGAGGTCTTCGTGCGGCATGACGCCGTGTGCGTGCTGCCCTACGACCCGCAGCGCGATGAAGTGGTGCTGATCGAGCAGTTTCGCGTCGGCGCCATGGGCCGTGCCGCCAACCCGTGGCTGGTGGAAATGGTCGCCGGCCTGATCGACAAGGACGAACAACCGGAGGAGGTTGCACACCGCGAAGCCGAGGAGGAAGCTGGACTGACATTCTCCGCACTGTGGCCGATCACCCAATATTTCCCTTCGCCCGGCGGCAGTACCGAATTCGTCCACTTGTACCTGGGCCGTTGCGACAGCTCGGGCGCCGGTGGCGTTCATGGACTGGAAGAAGAGGCAGATGATATCCGCGTCAGCACCTGGGCTTTCGAAGATGCCTTGCAAGCGGTGCGTGATGGTCGGATATCCAATGCGCCCAGCATTATTGCCTTGCAATGGCTAGCGCTCAATCGCGCGGAAGTGAGGGGGTTATGGCAGTAAAGGCACGGGAACGATACCGGGTTGACCTGATCGGGCTGCAAGCCGCCTGCGAGGCCAACTATGCGCGGCTGATGCGCCTGCTGCCGGACATGCGCCACACGCCCGAGGCACGGCGCATCGCCGTGACCCATGGCGACCAGATGCTCGGCGTGCTGACCCTGGAAGTCATCGTCAATTGCCCGTACACCACCACCCTGCGCGTGCGCCAGGAGCACAGCCTGCCATGGCTGCCGGTGCCGCAACTGGAAGTGCAGGTGTACCACGATGCGCGAATGGCCGAAGTCATCAGCGCCGAACATGCGCGACGCTTTCGCAGCATCTATCCTTACCCCAATGTGTTCATGCACCAGCCCGATGAGAAAGCACAGCTCAATGTGTTCCTCGGTGAATGGTTGAGTCACTGTCTGGCCCTGGGCCACTAGTTCGAAGTCGTGCGGTAGATGTGAACTGCATCTGCTTCCCTGGGTTTCCTCTTTGTGTCCTGCCCCAGCATAATCGCGCCATACGTCCATTCCTGTGATTGCCTTGGGAGAGCACCTTGCCCCGCGTACCCACCGTGACCCCCGATGCACCGGCAGTGCTGGTGCAACTGTCCGACAGCCATCTGTTTGCCGAGGCCGACGCCACGCTGGTGGGCATGAACACCCGCGAGAGCTTGCAACGGGTGATCGGCCTGGTGCGCGAGCAGCAGCCCCGGATCGACTTGCTGCTGGCCACGGGGGACTTGTCCCAGGACGGTACGCTGGCGTCCTATCAGCACTTCCGGGAGATGACCGCACCCTTTGGCGTGCCGGCGCGCTGGATTCCCGGCAACCACGATGAGCCGCAGATCATGGCCCACGCCGCCCTGCACAGCGACCTGCTGGAACCGGTGGTCGACGTCGGCAATTGGCGCATTACCCTGCTCGACTCCGCCGTACCCGGTTCGGTGCCGGGTTATCTGCAGGACAGCCAGCTGCAACTGCTGGCTCAAGCCTTGAGCGAAGCGCCGCACCGCCATCATCTGGTGTGTTTCCACCATCATCCGGTGCCCGTCGGCTGTGCGTGGATGGAACCCATCGGCCTGCGCAACCCCGAGGCACTGTTTGCCGTGCTGGACCGTTTCCCTCAGGTCCGGGCCTTGCTCTGGGGGCATGTACACCAGGAGATCGACCGCGAGCGCAACGGCGTGCGCCTGCTGGCGTCGCCGTCCACCTGCATCCAGTTCACGCCGGGCAGCGAGGACTTCAACGTCAGCACCGAGGCGCCGGGCTATCGCTGGCTGCGTCTGCATGCCGACGGGCGGTTGGAGACCGGGGTGGAACGGGTCAAAGGCTTTGCCTTTACCGTGGATTACGCCAGCAACGGCTACTGAAGGTGGGAGGGGAAGACAGGGGACTCACCACTCCGATCCCTGTAAACTGCGCCTTTTTTGGCGCAAGCACGGAGAGCCCGGCATGTCCGCTTCGATCCTGTATATCCACGGTTTCAACAGCGCGCCTGCGTCGAACAAGGCCAGCCAGTTGATCCGCGTGATGGACACCCTCGGCCTGGCCGACCAACTGCGCGTGCCGGCTCTGCATCACCACCCTCGCCAGGCGATTCCTCAATTGGAGGCGGCCATCGCAGAACTGGGGCGGCCGCTGCTGGTCGGCAGCTCGCTCGGCGGCTACTATGCAACCTGTCTTGCCGAGCGCCATGGCCTCAAGGCGCTGCTGGTCAACCCGGCGGTCAGCCCCCATCGGATGTTCGACGGTTACCTGGGCACCCAGAAGAACCTCTATACCGATGAAACCTGGGAACTGACCCACGATCACGTCACGGCGCTGGCCGAGCTGGAAGTCCCGGCGCCCCAGGATGCCGCGCGTTATCAGGTGTGGTTGCAGACCGGGGACGAAACCCTGGATTATCGCCTCGCCCAGCAGTATTACCGGGCCTGTGCCTTGCGCATCCAGGCCGGTGGCGACCACGGTTACCAGGGGTTTGCCCGGCAGTTGCCGGCGTTGTTGAGCTTTGCCGGCATTGGCGCGGATCAGTATCAATCCTTCGATTTCTCGGCACTGTAATTGCCTTGGAAACCGCAGGTCACTTTTTAATCGAACGACTCACGACGAGACCCCATGGCCACTCCCAGCGCTAGCTCTTATAACGCCGACGCCATCGAAGTCCTCTCGGGCCTCGACCCGGTGCGCAAACGCCCCGGCATGTACACC
>Ga0070754_10001858_pt1 | contig 16234 bp, 13 predicted proteins | sample VirMetDEL_Sep_01_FD_75181 | JGI IMG/M metagenome (GOLD analysis project Ga0070754, IMG submission 75181) | Aqueous microbial communities from the Delaware River and Bay under freshwater to marine salinity gradient to study organic matter... | ecosystem: Environmental > Aquatic > Marine >... | reverse complement strand
GTCTGGGATGAGAATTATCAGGTCTACGGGGTGCGCAAGGCCTGGCATCAGTTGAAACGTGAGGGCTTTGAGGTTGCAAGATGCACGGTGCAACGGTTGATGAAACAGATTGGCATCCGTGGGGCTGTGCGGGGCAAGGTGGTCAAAACAACCGTGCCTGACACGTCAGCGCCTTGTCCGCGTGACAAGGTGAACCGCGTGTTCCGAGCACCAGCTCCGAACCTTCTCTGGGTCAGCGATTTTACGTATGTGTCGACGTGGCAGGGCTTTGTCTATGTGGCCTTCGTCATCGATACGTTTGCTGATCGCATCGTCGGATGGCGGGTCTCACGATCCGCCAAAACGGACTTTGTTCTCGATGCTTTGGAGCAGGCCCTGCATGACCGACGGCCGGTCCAGAAAAGTGGATTGGTTCACCATTCGGATCGCGGCGGTCAATATTTGTCCATTCGTTACACCGAGCGTTTGGCTGAGGCTGGCATCGAACCGTCGGTAGGCAGCGTCGGGGATTCCTATGATAACGCCCTCGCTGAGACAATTAACGGTCTCTACAAAACAGAGCTGGTCCATCGCCAAGGACCGTGGCGCAACATGCAGGATCTGGAACTGGCCACCCTCGGCTGGGTCGATTGGTTCAACAACCGGCGTCTACTTGGTCCCATCGGAAACATCCCGCCAGCAGAGGCTGAACAGAACTTCTATGCACAGCACGACGTGCTCGATATGGTCGCGTGAAATGAAGCTATAGGTCTCCGGTAAATCCGGGGCGATTCAAAAGACCTGCCCATTTGGGCGTAAATCAAGCTATAATCCGGGCATGTCCGACCTGCCGCCCATCGATATATCCGCCATTCCCGAGAGCCAGCGTGAAGCTGTCTTGGCGGTGCTGCGCGAGAACAAATCGCTGAAGCAAGAGACGACCGGGCTACAAACCAAAACATCTGAGCTGGAAGTTTTGGTTAAGCGTCTGGAGCACCTCATTGCCGAGCTCAAGAACGCCACACATGGCAGGCGCTCGGAGAAGTTAAGCGAGGATGAACGGCAGCTGGCTTTTGAAGACCTTGAAGTTGCCGTCGCTGAAGTTGAGACTCAGCAAGCTGAGCAGGCGCTCTCAGAGGCACGGCCTCGCAAAGCTGCCCGGCGCAATCGTGGCAATCTTCCCGCAGGCCTCCCGCGGGTTGAGCGGGTGGTCGAGCCTCAGAGTTTGAACTGCCCCTGCGGGTGTGGCGAGATGCACCGTATAGGTGAAGACCGCACCGAGCGGCTGGATATCATTCCAGCGCAGCTGCGTGTCATCGTCACCGTTCGCCCCAAATATGCTTGCCGCTCCTGCGCTGAAGGTATCACGCAGGCCCCGGCTCCTGCGCATCTGATCGAAGGCGGGTTGCCGACTGAGGGCGCCATCGCACATGTGCTTGTCAGCAAATTCTCAGACCACTTGCCGTTGTATCGTCAAAGCCAAATCCTTGCCCGCTCCGGTGTCGATATCCACCGCAGCACTTTGGCCGATTGGGTCGGCACAGCGGCTTTCCATCTGAGCCCTGTCGTGGACCGCTTGGCTGAGCATCTAAAGAAGTCCGGCAAGCTGTTCATGGATGAGACAACAGCCCCCGTCCTGGACCCAGGTCGAGGCCGCACGAAGACAGGATACCTTTGGGCACTGGCGCGCGACGACCGAGGATGGGGTGGAGATGATCCGCCAGGCGTTGTCTTCACCTATGCCCCGGGTCGTGCAGGGCAGAATGCAGAGCAGATCTTGCGGGGCTTTAACGGCACTCTGCAACTGGACGGCTATGCTGGCTACAACCGACTGACGCGCCCGTCGCGGAAAGGTGGCGCGCCGATCACCGTCGCGTATTGTTGGGCACACGCACGCCGCAAGCTGAAAGAGGTCTTTGACCGAGACGGCTCAGAGATCGCCGCAGAAGGGCTGCGTCGGATCGCGGAGTTCTACCGCATTGAAAGCGAGATCCGTGGGATGGGTCCCGGTCAGCGCCTCTCGGCACGTCAGACCCGCACGGCGCCATTGGTTGCAGAGTTCGGCGAGTGGCTTCAGAACCAACGGTGCCGGATCTCCTCGAAGTCCCGCTTGGGCGAGAAGTTGACCTATATCCATCGTCAATGGAACGGGCTGTAAACCTTCCTGCACGACGGTCGGGTCGAGATCGACTCCAATGCCGTTGAGAACCTGATCCGCCCAATTGCCCTGACGCGAAAGAATGCGCTTTTTGCCGGCCACGACGAAGGTGGTCGCGCCTGGGGCCGCATTGCATCTCTCATTGCCACGGCAAAGGTCAATAATGTCGAACCGTTCGCATACCTCAAAGCCACCCTCGAAGCGATTGCGTTAGGTCATCCTGCCAATCGCATCGACGACCTTCTTCCGTGGAATTTCCAGCCGTCAAGCTGATCTCAAGTGCCGCGTAGCCGCCGCTTACTGCCCTGCCAGCAATGGTCGACTTCGAAAACAGACAGCGCAAAGTAAACCAAGAAGGTGTCTAGGAAGCTAGGGGATATTCATTATCTCGATTCGATGGAAGAAATATTTTCTGTGGCGTGCCATCGACGCGGAAGGGAACGTCCTCGACATTCTCGTGCAAACGCGACGAAACGCTAAAGCAGCTAAGCGCTTTCTCCAAAGGCTGATCATTCAGTTCCGCGAGCCGAGAGTCGTGATTACCGACAAGCTGCGCAGCTACGTCAAACCGCTAAAAGCATTGGCACCGGACGCTGACCACCGTGCCCACAAGGGATTGAACAACGCCATCGACGGATCACACGGGCCGACTCGATAGCAAGGCAAGATAATCGGCAGGTTCAAGTCGCATCGGCAGGCTCGGAGATTTCTATCTGCTAACGAACAGATCAACCTGACCTTTCGTCCCCGCCGATTTCAACTCAACGCAAACTCATATCGCCACGCCCGAGTTGATGCGTTCAGCCTCTGGGCAGGATACACCATCGAGATGGTGGCGTAATTTCCAGACCAGCAACACCCTAAGACACGCGGCCAACAACTTGGCAATGTCATCCGACGACATCGCTTCCAATATCAGAAAAACACGCAGAATAATCAATCACACAAACGAACCAGAGCCTCCAATGTTCAGGCCGCTATAATGTGGAATTTTATATGATAACGGACACACTTTCCTGCAGGTGATAACCTTCGACCCGAGCAGCAATCAATTTCCGCAGCCGCCCTGAATCCGCGTCATTAATCGAACCCTGCAATTCACGCAGCATAGCGGCCACCTCAATCTGGCTCAGCATCCCCTCCTGTGCACGCAATATCTTAGCGTGTGGCGTCGGCAACAAACTGTCATCATCAATCAGCAACTCTTCGTATAGCTTCTCACCTGGCCGTAGACCCGTTACTTTAACTTCAATATCGCCCTCCCCCGTCTCTGGATCTTTAACCTTACGGCCAGAGAGTACGATCATCCGGTGGGCGATATCGATAATCTTCTGCGGCTCTCCCATGTCCAGCACGAACACATCACTACCTTTAGCATAGGCACCGGCTAGCAGGACCAAGCGTGCTGCCTCGGGGATCGTCATGAAGAAGCGTGTGACATCTTTGTGGGTAACCGTCACCGGCCCCCCGCGGGCGATCTGTTTTTGGAACAGCGGCAGTACCGAACCAGAGGACCCAAGCACGTTGCCAAAGCGAACCATGGCGAACTTCGTGGCAGCGTTCCGCGTCTGGGTATCTTGCACGACCAGTTCAGCCATCCTTTTGGTGGCTCCCATGATATTTGTCGGCCGTACGGCTTTGTCGGTGGAGACGAGAATGAAGCGTTCCAGCTTTGCCTCGGCGGCTGCTTCGGCGACGACTTGGGTGCCGAGCACATTGTTACGTGCGCCTTCTAGCTCGTTTTCCTCGACCAGCGGCACGTGTTTATAGGCAGCGGCGTGGAGGACGATCTCGACTCCCTCCTCAGCGATCACCCCGGCGACGCGCGCCTTGTTGGTGACCGACCCAAGACGGCTGACAATAGGAATCCCCGTGGCCTTTGCTTCAGGCTGCAGCTCCTGATCAATCGAGTACAGCTGGAACTCACCTTGTTCAAACAGCACAATTCGCGCCGGGTTACAGTTCAGCAGCTGCCGGCACAGCTCGGACCCGATGGAGCCCCCTGCCCCGGTCACCATCACGACGCGGCCAGCGTATGTTTTCGCGATTTCCGGCGTATCAAGATCAACCTTATCCCGGCCCAAAAGCTGATCCGGAGCGACCGTGCGCAGGCTATCAGCAAGCCCTTTGCCAGACATCAGGTCCACATAGGACGGCAGCACCTGCACCTCGACCTCATAAACGCTGAGCTTGGAGATCAGTTCGTCCCTACGCTTCTTGGCCATTGATGGCACGGCCAGTAAGATCTGTTCGATATCGCGCGTTTTGACCAGCTTCCCGAGTTTGGCGGGGTCATGAACAGGCAGCCCCGCGACCATGAGACCGTGCAAGTTCGGGTTGTCGTCGATGAAGAACACAGGCCGCGCTTCGCTTGCTTGCCGCAGGGCTGCTGCCAGTTGAATACCCGCGGCCCCTGCCCCGTAAATGGCGACGGGCTTGCGGTTACCACCACGCTCCGACAACCAGCGCAGCAGATTAAGCCCCCCGATACGCGCTACGACGGCGAAGATGCAAAAGAACAGCCCGAACAACAGTGGTACCGACCGAGGTGCCGAAAGTCTCAGCAGATAGCTCAGCATCACCGCGCTGAATGCTATGAGCAACGATGCTACGCCGATATTCGACATGGAGTGTGTGTCAAAAGCATTGAGTTTGATCCGGTGCAGCCGCAGCGCCCAAATAATACCAACGCCCCACATCGAAATGACCGGGAACAACACCCAGCTGTCAGCGATCGGCATCCAAGGCGTGCCCGTCCCGTACCGGAACGCAAACGCGCAATAGAGAGCAAGGGGGACGAGCATGCTGTCGATGGTCAGGAAAATGGCCCGCTTCGTCGCCCTCGAAAGGTCGTGAATACTGTTCATGTGCATGGCAATAATTTTCTTTGAATATAAAAAAGTCGTTTGTAATGCGCAGAGGGTACCAAATTAGTTGCGTTTCGCGAAGGTGTTTTTGCGGATCCGCCGCATGTAGCTTACGTTACACACCTTACTATTGATCCGGCCGCAAGATGTTGAATAATCCTCCCCGCGCGGAACTATATAAAGAGACGCGCTAAAAGGGAATACGTCAGATACTACTGGCAATGTTATGCTGATGTGCCCCTATGAGAAAATCTTCCCACCCGGCATCACAAGGAAGGTTCATAGAAATCGCATGGGTGGCCAGTCGATCGTCATACCGCTGACAACTTGCATGGTTGTCCGGCAGACATAATCCGTAAGGATTTGTAATAATTCTGTTATTATATATTGTCAGCTGACAATTTCGCGGTTGGCCAGAGCGATCAGCATAGGTGCCGTGAAAATGCCCCATCGCGCGCCATCTACGTCAGCCGGCAAAGGTACGCGCCTGGGCTGCGGATGGCAGTGGCCTTCTAAAGCACACATGAGATAGTGGCCGCTTCCGCCCCATTACAAATTTTGCGTTGAGACTGCCCTTGGCCAATACCGAGCGGAGGTCTGATTTTGTGCTAGAGGCAAGAGAACATAAACAACAACTCACGCCCGTTTGCAGATCGAGAGCACTTCGTAAACTCAATCTTGAAATAGGGTCGACGACGGCGTAGCGTGGCAGTATGAATCACACATACCACCACAACCTGAGCTCCCGAATATCCGACTGATTACCAGTTCGGTATTTGGGAGTGCCTTGGTGGGACACGGGATTTATAAACCCTTAGCAGCAGATTACTGTGTAGTTGGCGGTTCAATTCCGCCCATTCCTACCATTACCTATGTGTGAATTTTCGACCTGTTACGCCCCAGTCCAACGTATATCTTCGTTAACAGCAACTTCCTGTCGAAAGTGACTTGGCCTTTCCGACTCAGTGTTGAGGTCCGACTATGCGGACTACAACAACTAATGATCGCCGCGAAGATTGTCGTCAGGATTCCTTTCCGTCTTTACAGCCAACACTAGATCAGTTCGGCCATCATAGTTGGCGTCAGGGGACGAGATCCCTACGGCTTTCCATCTTTGATTGATTAGATGCGATGCTCTAACGTCGTCCCCGAGAGCAAATAAGTTGCCAGCCGTCATCGGAAAGAACTCTTTTAGAGCCTGCAAAAGGTGCTTGGGTCGCTCGACGGAGCTTTAAAAGAATCGGCATTTGAAAAAGTGTCGATTTACTTATGTAGACAAAATACATCTTGTGTTTACTGTTGTGCACGTAACAAACTGTTGAATTTTCGAAAGAGAATATATGATAAGTAGCTGATATCTATCAGTTTACTGTGTCACAAATATTCTGCTTCAACGCCTTCAAGCCACTCAACAGTTTATCCTAGATTAATCCGCCATATCTGTTAATATCTCTCAAACAATAAAGACTTGAGGGCAGCAATGAGCGGGATTCGAGCCTCCCAGAGATTTGAAGTCATGTCCAAGCGGCTGGGTAACCGGTTGCATGAGCATGCGCAGGAAACCTTCCCGCCGGACGCCCAGAAGGGCCTTCGCCGCTTCGCTATGCGGGAAGCGGCTGAATTGCTACGCATCAATCAGAACACCTTCCGACATCATGTGTCAAACCTCGAAGGCTTTCCCGAAGGGATTTTGGAGGGCGGCAATCGCCGAAGCTTCTCCTCAGAGGAAATGGTTGAAGCACAGCGCGTGCTTCTTGAGACTGGAAGGATCAAACCAGAAGAGCATCCGCACAGAAGGCCGGGAGAAGCTTGTCAGGTTTTGACGATCTTTAACCTGAAGGGTGGCTCTGCCAAGACATCGTCTGTTGCTCACATTGGGCAACTATTGGGTCTAAGAGGGTACCGGGTCTTGCTGATAGACCTTGATAGCCAGGCAAGTCTGACGAACCTATTTGGTGTTACGCCCGAGCTTGATCCGGACATGCCAACCTCATACGATCTGATCAAATCCGATGACCCGCTTCCCGCGGCAGAAATCATTCGCAAAACGAACTTCCCGACTGTCGACCTGATCCCGGCATCCATGGACATCATGGAGTACGAGTTCGAGGTCGCCCTGAGTTTCAGAGAAGGTACCACCACGTTTCATAGCCGCATCAGGGATGCACTCGAGCCAGTCTTGAGCCAATATGATGTGGTACTGTTTGATACCCCACCGCAGCTGAACTTCTCGGTGATCTCGGCTCTTTTTGCATCGACTGGGGTACTAATCCCGCTGAACGCCTCAATGCTCGATGTCATGTCCCTTGCGAGCTTTCTGGCAATGGCGAGTAACTTGATGGGCGTAGTCGAGACGCATGCCCCCGAACACGGACTGAACTTCGTAAGACTTCTCATTACACGCTACGAAAATACCGATGGTCCGCAGGTTCAAATTTCGTCTCTACTTCGGACAGTGCTTGGGGATGCGGTACTATCTGCAGAGTTCCTCAAATCAACTGCAGTGGGCGACGCTGCAAATACCCAACAGAGCATATTTGAAGTCGAACCTCGCGATGTGAATCGTCGAACTTACGAGCGCGCGACCGAGTCCGTGTCTCGCGTGACGGATGAGGTCGAACGAGAAATCCTCAAGGCCTGGGGGCGTAGTGATGGCACGTAAAGTCTTCGGAAATTCCCTAAAGAATGCGATGGGTGAAGCTTCGCCTTCGGAAGAAAATTTGGATATGAGCCGCACGAGCCCGACCGTAGCTCGTGCACAAGCATCCATTCTTGAAGAAGATAAACACGCCACGCGGCTGTTAGACCCGAACGCCATACAGATGTCCGCGGTCATGGATCGCATCGATCCCAGCGATGGGCTGGATGATCTTGTCTCGTCGATCCGCGAGCACGGTCAAAAAGTCCCAGTTTTGGTTCGCAGAACCTCAAATGGATCCCTTGAGATTGTCTATGGTCGCCGGAGGCTTCTCGCCTGCCGCGAACTAGGTCAGAAGGTGCGCGCAACGGTCATGGAGATGACCGACGAGGAAGCACTCATTGCCCAAGGTGTAGAAAACAATGCCCGCCAAGACCCATCGTTCATCGAAAGGGCTCTGTTTGTGGCCGGCATCATTCGGGAACTTGGGAAGACAGAAGAGGCACGTAAGAACGCTCAGACCGTTGCGTATCGGGCACTTCAGATAGATGAATCGCTTGTCTCACGGATGAACCGTATCGCGACAGGCATCCCTACTGAATTGATTCAGGCTATTGGACCTGCGCACGGCGTTGGTCGACGGGTCTGGGAAAAACTCTTTCGGTTGTGTGAGAAAGACGGCGCAAGAGCCCGCGAAATTGCCACCAAAATCCCCCGCAATTTACCGGGCCCCGATCGTCTAGAAGCAGCGGTTACCTTGCTGACGACCACCAAGCAATCGACTCCCTCGGTGCACCCCGACGAGCGCGTGAAGGTCGGGCGAAGGGGTAATCGTATCATTATCGACTCTGACGCAGATCTTGCCCCACGTGTGGAGGAGGCTGTGCGCAAGCTGATAATTGAGTTTCTTGACCGCGGTCAAGATGGGCCAGAGTAACAACCCCGCGTCTTGACCGCGGTCAAGACGTCAAAAACAACGAGCAGCAAACGAAAGGAGGACCGGCTAGAAAAATAAAGACCCCCCGAAAGCGATACTTCCGAAGGGCCTCAATTAGTCTCGACACCTAATTTATACCTCCTAATCGAATCGATTTCAACACCGCTGGCGGTGAACGGGGATGCTTTTTCTTCCGAAACACCATGAAACATCAAAACAAAGCACGAACCGCCTTGGCGGAACGGACAAACTTGCCCTGCCCTAACCCCTATGAGCTGTTAGGCCCGGTTCGCGTCCTAAGGAAAGAGCTCGGCCTAACGACCAACGACCTAAGCGTGTTGACCGCACTCGTCAGTTTCCTACCCCGTGAAAGACGTGGAGATCTGGACAGCCGGCAGATTGCACTTACTGTCGTCTTCCCATCGAACGCTTCGTTGTCAGAACGGGCCAATGGTCTTGACGAAAGAACACTTCGTCGCAGCCTTGGGCGTCTCTCAGCAGCTGAACTGATCGAACGGAAGAGTTCCGCAAATGGTAAACGCTTCCCTTTACGATATGGAGGTGTGATTAAGGACGCCTTCGGCATCGACCTGAAGCCCTTGATCCAGCGGTACGACACTCTCGCGATGCGGGCGTCACAGCTTACCGAAGAACTCGAGCACCTACGGTCACTGAAGACCGAAGCCTTAGCACTTCGTGCGTCTCTCCTTCGACAGACAGGCCTCGATGAAGGAAAACTCTCTACCCTACACATGATTAGAAATGTCTTGCGTCGAGCGACGTTGACCGTGGACGCAGTTCTAAGCATTATCTCGGAGCTTCGAACTATGGGTGCCGCCACAGACGCCTGCTACGGTGAGAGGCACACAGTAGCAAATGCCAACGCAGAAGCCATTTTACAGGCTGCAGAACAGCGATCAAATAAACTCGATCCAATTGAGCTGACCGCCACAAACGGACAAAATGTCCGGCACATTGAGTCTAAAATAAAAGATACTAATAAGATCGCTATAAAAACAGCTGAACAAGATGAACAAACATCGCCAACACAGACCAAGATGAACCGTGACCCTGAGAAGATGGCTTGGGAAGACTTCACCCATGTAGCAGGACTTTTCCCGGTCCCTCCTCACTCAGGGGAAACCCTTAATCGCATCCTGTATGACCTCGGTAAACTGCTTAGAGTGGGACAAGATAAATTGAAACGTGGCATCCAAATGGCGGGCGCAGGCAAACTGCTTCTAGTCTTCGACTACCTGTTAGCCCGCTCGGGCACGATTAAGTACCCCGATGCCTATTTCGAAAAAGTGCTATTCACACAACTTGACCGCGGTCAAGAAACTCTACGGCGTTAGACGGCATGTCGTTTACGGCTATAGGTGTTGATTTTCACTAGGAAGTGCTCCCAAAGGGGAGCGGTTAAATACTTGGACTGTTTTCACAACATAAGGCCGAGACTTTTAGGGCATGCGATTGGGCGTCTGTAACCGAGGGACATCTTAATGCACGTTTCGTTATACCCATGGATGTAGGCCTCAACCTTGTCAATAAACTGGGCCACAATAAAGGCTCGACAATAGCGAGGACAGAAGAACTCAGTCTTCAGGCGTCCGAAGAAGCCTTCACATGCGGCATTATCCTCCGGGATCGCTGTGGGCGAGGGGCCGCGCTTCGGTGCCAGCGATGGTCTCTTCAGCTGCGTCAAGCATGATACTTACGAAGTCGGCATCAGGTCTGGTCGCTAAGGTCTTACTAATGACAAGGCCGTTGAAGCAATCAATGATCGTTGAAAGATTGACTTCACCTGCTCGGATGTGGAACTCGTGGATATCGGTTAGCCATTTCCCATTTGGCGGTGCCGCTTGGAATTCTCGGTTGATGATATTCTCCAGTGCAGGGCTAATCTTTCCCAGATATGAGCTGTAACGACGTCGATTTGGCTTTTGGACCATCAAAGCTTCATGTTTCATGCGAGAGCGGTGGCAAAAGTAAGAGCTGCGCGCGAGACTGAGCCGTCATTGTGGTTCAGCATGGATAGTGGAAAGTACGCAGCGGTCATGGGTTTCATAATGTTCTACGCCACCTGCTTTTGCGCCAATGAGAATCTACGCGTGCGGGGTGCCGAGTGCATCAGAAAGTCCTGCAGAAGTTGATAATCTCGATGTCACCTCATAGGGCGTTCTTCATCAGATACCCCAACTCCAGGACGGTGGCCTGCGCGCGTTTGCCGAGCTTAATATGAAGATTAACCGCGCGCAGTTGTTCTTTGTAGCTGTACATGGATTGTCGCCAAGATAGTCCAACTTTTATTCCGCCCCCCCCATGACGCTACCTAAATATCCTGCGCTGAAACGCGGAGTGAAATAGGCTTCTCTGCTAACTAGCGAAGTGCACCTATACAGTTTTTTGCGGACATTCATAAGAGCTTTGAGCTTTATACCCAACCGAGGTTTCTTAGAAGCTCTATGTACATTCGGTCGTCGCCGTTAGCGTGAGATTCGCAGCCTTTGCACATCATCCAGCCATCGAGAAGCAAAGGGATATTAGACTGCGAACTCGCTGGTTCCGTCCCCGTAAACGCCATGCATACTGCTTTGAGGTACTTGGTACTGAACTGGGGTGACTGAGTGTCCCATGACTGCAGCCAAGGTCGCATAAGATCGTATCTGCAATCTGGGTTCCGAAGAGGCTGACCTGTTACCATTGAGTTAAAGAGATCCGCAACACAAACCAGCTCGTTCTCAAAAAAGGTTTTCCCACCGAACCGGCAGACGGCGATTAAGGCTCTATAGTCCGCATATTTACCCCGTCCCCATCCCGTTGCGAGCCGAAGCATGCGCTCTATCGTCAGCCCCTCTTCAATGGTTGAGAAGGAAAGATCCCGCCCGCTAGTAGTCTTGACACGTTCGGCCACCGCGGATGGCGTGTCGCTACCCTTCCCAAACACCGTCGTGATCGGAATATGCTCGGCGACGAATACCGGCTTTTGGCGCAGGCCGCCCCAGTTATGATGCCGGGCGGTCAGACTAGACGAGAAGGCAGCAAGCACCCCGTTAATAGTAATGTTGCCTTCGTTGTACTTGACGCGTCTCACGACGGCGTCGGCAACGTTGAGGACGTCGGTAGCAGACATTACAAAGATGGTATTTTGAGTAGCCACGTTCCTGTTCCTTTCAAAATCCCTCAGCTTGGCCCTTAACCGTCGGATGAAAAGAATGAAACATATGTTGTGCAGATGCGCAGACGTGGTGCAACACTGATCCAGCGGGCCCAGGACTGCAGCGGTGCGAGGTCGTTACCGGAGACTCCATACGGATCGCCGCGACCTGTTACCATCTTCACTCTATCTGATGCTTTCGTCAAGTGAAACATGCCAACTAATGCATGCCAGTTTAATCGTGGTTGAGTTGTACGGGTGATCGGTTCATCCCATATCTAGGGTCAGGACGCGTTCTCGGTTCATAGCCAAAACATGACGGCTGCGGCGTTTGTGGTGTCGTTTGTCGTATTTCACGGAAGTTTTTCGCTGCTTGCGGCCGGGAATACAGGACCTTATCCCCTTGTATTTCAACCTTTGTCTGAGCCAGTTGGCGTCGTAGACTCGGTCGCCAAGAAGCCAATCGACCTTGGGCAAGCTGCTGAGCAGCGCCCGTGCTCCGATATAGTCGCTGACCTAACCGGCGGTGACAACAGCTTGAGCGGACATCCCTGGCTGTCGCAAAAGGCGTGCAGATTGTTATTCATGCCGCCCTTGGTGCGACCGATCAGTCGTCCGCGCCCCCTTTTCAACGCCCATGCTGGTCGCTGTCCGCTTTGCCTTGAGGTCAGCCGCGCCGATCAATACAGTCTTCTCTTCGCCATGGTCAGCCCCCAGTCCCATCATTATCTGGGCGAAGATGCTCTTGTCGCTCCACCATTTCTAGCGGTTGTATGGTACTTTATGAGGACCTTATTCCTTTGGGGCGTTCCGCCAACGTAACCCATTAAGATTGATGATAATAATTTCGCTCAACACTCTACAGTCACCGACGATGGCTTGCCATGGGACTTCGAAAAATACGGCTCAAGACGTGCCATCTGCGCGTCAGTCAACCAGAAAAGATCAGACATGTGACCACTCCGTCTTTCGGAGGTGAATCGTCCGGTGCGTCTGAAATCAATGGGGCCTGACCCTAGTTCAGTTTCAATTTCCTCCGTCGCTGACTTACTAGGTCTTGTGCTGCACTGCTCTGTTAATGCGACGCCTGCAAAACCAGCGTTATCCTCCTTAGCGCCAGGCACACGATTGGGACGATACTGCTGGAAGCTTTTTACTTTGTGTTAATGGGTCGTGACAATCTCCCACCAAGAGGGAGATTTAATATGACCCAGGCTAATGATCTCAATAAAACATCATTTAAAAAGCTGAAGCTTGAAACAGCAAAACTAATCTTGGCAGGCTTTCGGCGACCAGCATACGCGGGTGTTTTGCAGCGTCATCCAAAACAAGCGACCTATGCATGCGACTTGCTGCTGGATGCCATAGGAAGAAAAATTCAAGTCAAAGTCGGAGGTGGCTTATCCGAGAACCGCATGTGCTGCTGTGCCGCGATTCATGGAATACCCTACTTAATCTCACCGCTGACGCTGGATCTGGTCCAGGAATCAACGGCTTCGTTCCCGGTGTATTTAGTAGGGGAGATTGCACTAAACCCAGCAAGGTTTCGGCTCACTCTTTTGCCATTCCTTGGAAAATCTGATGACCGGACTTGGGTCTGTGTTCTTGAGCATTGGATGGACGAGGCATGCTGATATGAGCACAGATACCTTTCTAAATCTATCGATCTTAAAGGGGCGCGCGTCGTCGCTTAGAAGTTGGGGCTTTGGTCTTCGCAGTAACAATCCTCACCCGACCACCAAGGGTGAACACTATGTGCAGAACGGTAATCATATAATCGCGGAAGGCATTTCTGAGAAGCCGGCCTCAAATGCTAAGGCTCTGGCGAAAGCTGGTCAAAGTGCCGCAAAGGCAACGCTGACATGGTGACTGGCTTTCCAATGAAAAGCCTAAAAGATGCAGCCGCTGCCATAGCAGGGCGGAACCCAACGCCTTCGGAGCGCTTGTTGTCCGATAGTTTAATCGCTTACGCATTTGCGCAGGAAGCGAACCGCTTGTACGCTCCCGAAGACCTCATTGCTTCCGGTACGTGGCAGAAATATGAAGTGCGCGCTGCAGCTCTTGCTAAAAAAAGCCCGCGCGACAATCCTTATGAGGCCTTCCTTAGGATAGATAGGGCAGGGGGATGGGAGACTGTTAACACGCGTCAAGCTTACAGATCTGCCCTTGTGCGCTTAGCTGCGCAGTCGGTAATCGAAGGTGCTCCCAGTTTCTGGAAGCACCATATCTCGCAGAATCCAACATTAAAGGCGACACTCCAACTCAACGAATGGCTCCGCAAAAGCGTTGATAGTGCGTTGGTTGCCATATTTTCGGTCTCGCAACGCCCGCTTGAGAAGGCTGAATATGAAAGCTTTCGGAGCGCGGTGGCTTTCCTTGTGGCCCAACCCCCGGACCCATCACATCAAACGCTAAGAAAAAATAAAAGTGATCAATCGGTTAATTCCAAAAGAAAGCCCAACGCCCAAATTGCGTCGTTGCGTGCGCTCAATCAGCATCAGGATCGTAAACGCAAATCGGACCCGACCTATTGTTGGCTCGACACTTATTGGCGGTTTGTGCTGGCTGACGACAACACGGGCGATTTGCAGCGGGCAATGATTGCGACCTTGATTTTGACAGGCTGCCGACCGGTCGAATTTTCACGCCGTTTAGGCATTGAGGTTTCGATAGCGGATGTTGATGCGGCGAAAAAGCTTACGTTCAAAATTCAAGGAGCAAAAACTGCTACGAAAAAGGAGCTATCGGTAGAACCGAAGGGGCAGGCGATACGCCAGATCACCTTGGGCTGTCACAGTCCCGAAGCGCTTTGGCTACACCGCCACATTTCGAGGTCCGGTGAAAACCGGTTAATATTTGGTCAAGCGGGGACTCCGTATTCATTGTCTGGAAAGGTGCTATCGATAGCCGAACAGGAGCGGCTATTGACTAATAGTCTTGGGAAGCGCGTCAAGAAAATTGCTAGCCGCGCGTTTCCTCGTCTCAAGCATAACGTGACACCATATGTTTTTAGGCATTCATTCGCGGACGCTCTGAAGACGGAAGGGCGATTTGATGAACAAGCGAGGGCTGCGGCGCTAGGACAGCAAAGTACGCGTACGTTAGGGCATTACGGTGGGTCAAACCGGCGGAAGAAAACACAGTCGGTACGATCCCGACAGATTGTATGTATTGAAGCTAGCAGCCCTGTTCGAGAGTATTCCCGAAGTTTCCCGAATGATGTTGGAACGAATTCTCGCCCAAGGTTGTAAACTGTAACGGCCAAATTAAGCCGTCAGTGCCCAACATTTTTCGGGTCCGCCAGAGGGCACAACATTCTCGCGGATATGCGCAAACTATATCCAGTGCATCGCTCCAGACTCCACGGCTGCCTATGGGCTTGTTTAATTGTCTTAACTTGGGAGCAATGCGCTCTGTAAAATAGCCACTATAATACTAGCGGCCTGATCAAGCAGGCTATGAAAACCGGGTTCTCAGCCATTGCAAAGAGCAGACTGCTTCGCCTAAGGATATGACGGAAATCGCCTAGTTAGATCCAATATGTAACATATTGTAATGTGAGTAACGTTACAATATGTTACGAATTATAATGATAGACAGTTAGGGCAGGAAGAAATGGCAATTAACCAACAGCGGGTTTTCCAGGCGGCTGAACAATTGATCGAGCAGGGCACTGAGCCGACCAATAGGAACATTCGGGAAGTGCTTGGTGGTGGGTCACTTGAAACCATCACACCGTTACTCCGAGAATGGAAAATGCTCCAAGAGCAATCGGCAGACATACCAAACAGCGTTCACGTGGCCATGGATCATACTCTGAAGCGAGTATGGATCGAAGCAAAAGATCATGCAAAGCGTACCTTCGTTGGGGAACGAATGCTGTTGGAAGCACAGATATCAAAGCTAGAGGATGAGCTTCGTCTGGCTGATGAAGCCAAGAAAAAGACTGATGCGGATATCGCCAAACTTCAGGAAACAATCAAAGCCGGTGAGGCCGCAGCTGAATTAGCGAAATCACAATCGGCGGAGCGTATTGCTGACCTGAAAAGTGCTCTTTCTGAGACGAAGGAAGAAGCGAAAGAGGCAAGAACAAGTGAACGGGATTTGAACAAACAATTGGTAGCATTGACGAAAGAGGCTTCGGAGCTGAGGGTTCTTGCCGATAAGGCGCAGGCAGATGCAGACCATGCCAATGCCAAGCTGAGGAGCGGCGCAAAGTAGGCGAACCCTCGCCAGATGGGTCTTGTTCGCGGCCACAGCTGGCAGGAATGCCCAAAGATAAAAGTATCTATCTCCACCTCTGCGTAAAAATCCCCCATTCCCTTTAAAACTCACCGGAACCAATCCCCACAGCGCGTGTTATCTCTCCGGAAATAATGATCACGATATCAACGCTTTACTGGTCGCTTCTACACCGGTGAAGCTTCCCATAAATCATAGCTAAAGGTGTGAGTATGCAGACCAAGAATGACGCGATGAGTGAGCTTTGGCGGGTGCT
>Ga0070754_10001856_pt1 | contig 16236 bp, 15 predicted proteins | sample VirMetDEL_Sep_01_FD_75181 | JGI IMG/M metagenome (GOLD analysis project Ga0070754, IMG submission 75181) | Aqueous microbial communities from the Delaware River and Bay under freshwater to marine salinity gradient to study organic matter... | ecosystem: Environmental > Aquatic > Marine >... | reverse complement strand
CGACGGTAATGGAATTGATGTGGCAGAACACCCAGAATATAAATTATGGATTCCTGAGATGATTTTTGGACATCTAAGAACATCTACTAATTATGATGAAAAGAAGAAAGAAAAAATTGTAGGAGGAAAAAATGGATTCGGATTTAAATTAGTTTTAATTTGGTCTACATGGGGAAAAGTAGAAACAGTTGACCATGTTAGAGGTCTTAAATATGTTCAAGAATTTAAAAATAATTTGACTGAACTATGTAAGCCTTCTATTACAAAGTGTAAAACCAAACCATATACTAGGGTATCTTTTAAACCAGACTATCAAAGATTAGGTTTATCAGGATTGACCGAAGATATGATGGCTTTATTTAAAAAGAGAGTGTATGATATTTCAGCTGTAACAGACAAATCCATTAAGGTAAAATTTAATGGACAAGTAGTTCCTTGTAAACATTTTGAACAATACATTGATTTATATGTAGGTTCTAAAAATGATACGAAAAGAATATATGAAAAAACTGACGATAGATGGGAATATGCTGTTTGTCTAGCTCCAAAAGAAGAGTTCCAACAAGTAAGTTTTGTAAATGGTATTTATACTTCTAAAGGAGGTAAACATGTAGAATATATTATGAATCAAATTATTCGTAAATTATGTGCTTACATTAAGACCAAAAAGAAGGTAGATGTAAAACCTAATACTATTAAAGAACAGTTAATGTTATTTTTAAGATGTGATATTGAAAATCCATCATTTAATAGTCAGACTAAAGATGAATTAGGAACATCTATTACCAATTTCGGCTCATCTTGTAATGTTTCAGACGGATTTATTGAAAAGATTGCCAAAATGGGTGTGATGGCAGCTGCATGTGCATTGACAGAAGTAAAAGAAAATAAGGCTGCTAAGAAAACAGATGGTTCTAAGAGTAAGAGTATAAGAGGTATTCCCAAGTTAATTGATGCTAATTTTGCCGGAACTAGCAAGTCAGATAAATGTATATTGATATTGTGTGAGGGAGATTCAGCTAAGGCAGGTATAGTATCTGGTTTAAGCAAAGAAGATAGAAATATTATAGGTGTTTATCCAATGAAAGGAAAAATATTTAATACTAGAGGAGAAACACTAAAAAAAATAAGTGAAAATAAAGAAATAATTGAAATGAAACAAATATTAGGATTAGAAGCGGGTAAAAAATATACCAAAGAAAGTGTTGGTAAAAGTTTGAGATATGCTTCGATTTTGTTCATGACAGATCAAGATTTAGATGGTTCACATATTAAGGGATTGGGTCTTAACTTATTTCAAGATCAATGGAACTCCCTTTCTACATTACCCAACTTTCTTGGATTTATGAACACTCCCATTTTAAAAGCCAAGAAAAATGGACAAGAAAAATTGTTTTATAATGATGGAGAATATAAATTATGGAAAGAACAAAATGATACAAGAGGATGGAATATTAAATATTATAAAGGTTTAGGAACTAGCACATCTAAAGAATTTAAAGAATATTTCGCTCACAAGAAGATTGTATATTTTAATCATGAGGGCACCTCAAGTGATAATGTAATAGATATGGTATTTAATAAGAAGAGATCAGAAGAAAGAAAAAATTGGCTATCAAATTACGATAGGAATAGTTATTTAGACACAAATAATACGAGTGTGTCTTATACTGATTTTATAAATAAAGAATTAATTCACTTTTCGAAATATGATTGTGAGCGTTCTATTCCCAACTTAATGGATGGGCTCAAAATTAGTCTTAGAAAAATTTTATATAGTGCGTTTAAAAAGAATTTGACTAGTGAAATTAAAGTTGCTCAATTTAGTGGTTATGTTTCAGAACAGTCTGGTTATCATCATGGTGAGGCAAGTTTAAATGCCGCTATTGTAGGAATGGCACAAGACTTTGTAGGAAGTAATAATATAAATTTGTTATTACCTAATGGACAATTTGGAACCAGATTGCAAGGTGGAAAAGATTCTGCAAGTGAGAGATATATATTCACCCAACTAAGTCCTGTAACAAGATTAATCTATAGAAAAGAAGATGATCCAATATTGGATTATTTGGATGATGATGGTTTTCCTGTTGAACCACGATTTTATGTGCCAATCATTCCAATGATTTTAGTAAATGGAGGAAAGGGAATTGGTACAGGATTTAGTACCGATATTTTAAGTTATGACCCACTCATCTTAATTGACTATTTACAAGGATTATTAAATCTTCAAGACAATGAACAAACCTTTACACCATATTATAAGGGATTCCAAGGATGTTATTTACCATTTGAAGGAAAGAAATTTATATTAAAAGGAAAATATACTAAAACAGCCGCAAATAAGATAAAAGTAGAAGAATTACCTATTGGATATTGGACTGAAGATTTTAAACAACATATAGAAAATTTAATGGAAGGTGATAAAACAAAAAAAACCAAGGGGTTGGTAAAAGACTATAATGATATGAGCACAGATAAAAAAGTAGATGTTGAAATTATATTCCATGAACCGGTCGATGAAAGTATGGAACTTAATGGAATGTATAATAAATTAGAAAAAGCATTAAAGCTATATACAACACAAAGCACAAATAATATGCATTTATTTAATCATGAGGAAAAATTAAGTAAATATGAGGAAATAGAAGATATATTGAATGCCTATGTGCCAGTTCGTTTAGATTATTATCAAAAGCGAAAAGATTATCAAATACAAACTTTAGAAAGAGAGTTAAAATTATTATCTAATAAAGCGAAATATATTCAGGAAAATTTAGATGGGACAATTGATTTGCGAAATAAAAAGAAAGATTTAATCATTAAGATGTTAGAAGATAAAGAATATGATAAAATAGATGGAGATAATGATTTTAAATATTTATTAAAGATGCCTATGGATAGTGTAAGTGAAGAAAATGCAGAAAAGATAAAACTAGATAAAGAAAATAAGGAGAAAGAGATGGAAACATTAAAATCAACTACTATTCAAGAAATATGGTTGAGAGAATTAAGTGAACTAAAATGTGAATTAACTAATTCCAAAACAATTAAAATTAATAAGAAATAAAAAATTTATAAAAATATTTATTTAATAATTATAAATTTTTTTAAAACCACGGTTTTAGTTCTAAAGTTTTATTATTAAAGTCTGGTTGGGTAGGCCTATCTATAGGGGAATACATAGTGCTAACATCTTTTTTATAAATTATATAAGCTCTAGCTTCACTATAAATATGTTTTACACAATATTCAATTACTAAATCATTTAAAGCTTGTATTTGTTGGGTTATATTATTAGGTTGATTAGTAGAACTTTGCAGAAAAATACTCCTCATGATTATTTTTAATGTATCACAATTTTGATTATCTATTACATATTCACCGTTGGATACTTGGTAGACACCAGCTCTAATACCATTTTGAATAATTTGTATATTTTCCTTACAAAAAAAGGCTCTTGATAAATTAGATTCTGTAAAATTTCCAATCATAGCATCATGGAATGTAGAACATTCGTTATTTGTAGGTATTTTATCATATAATTGAAATTGGTCCATATTGGGACCAAGTATATTAACTCTTCCATTTGTAGATGAACAATTCATTATATAATATTTCACAAGAAAAAATAATATTAATTTAATTTATATAATGGCTGGCGGTTTTCAAAAAATTGTTTTAACTGTAGCAATAATAGTATTTATATTATTATTAATTTTTATTGGAGCTGTTCTTTACCAAAATAAATATGGTACTGCTTTTCCTCCATTCGTTTCAAATTGTCCAGATTTTTGGTTAGATATGGAAAAAACAGCAACTAATGTAAATAGTGATGATTCCGATAATTCTAAAACAAATGTAAAATGTTATAATGTTAAAAATTTAGGAAATCCTTCTTGTCAAAAACAAATGTCATTTAACGGAGACTTTTGGAGTGGATCGGAAGGAGATTGTAGAAAATACAAATGGGCTAAAGCATGTGATTTAACTTGGGATGGAATTACTAATAAAAATGATATATGTGATACTAGTAGTGATTAATATTATATTTAACAAATCTCTCTTAAATATAATAATATAATGACATTATTTAGATATTTACCAGATGATTGTTTATACCTCATAAAACAATATTTTACTAGCAAAACTTTAGTTATTTTAGAAAAAAGAAATTTGGTTGATTATATTTATTCTTTTTTACCATTAAAAGATAGAATGCTTATTAATAAAAAATATTATGATGAATTACAATCACAAATAATTATTCCATATGAGAAAGAAGATAATTTATTAATAGAACTAGTTAAAAAAAATTGTATGATAGGAGTTAAGAAATATATAACTAGAGAGAAAATAGAGAGATTAATTAAAAACAAAAAATATTATTTTGAAAATCAAGTTTATTTTAATTTATTTTCTCTCCTTGAACATCTTTGTATACGCTATAAATATAATGAAATTCGAGAATACCTCAATAATTTAATTGAAAATAAGAAGTTAATTAAAAATAAACATAAAAACAAAATATATAAAAATATAATATGGAATTAATTGATTTTAATACTATTTTAAATAGGAAAATAACATATGACAATATTAAACATTTTTTTAAAGAATTTGAAAAAAATAAACATGATTTATCCTTCAAAAGAGGTATTTATATTTATGGAAACCCAGGCACTGGAAAAACTAATTTTATTGAAAAGTTATTGAAAGAAATTAATTACGATATCATTAAATATGATGCGGGAGACATAAGAAATAAATCTATTATTGATACTATTACAAAACATAATATGGCTGATAAAAATGTTTTATCTCTACTTCAAAAAAATACCAAAAAAATAGCCATTATTATGGATGAAATTGATGGCATGAATAATGGTGATAAAGGAGGAATTAACTCTTTAATTAAATTAATCCGACCTAAAAAAACCAAAAAACAAAAACAAGAGGAAATTACTCTTAACCCTATCATTTGTATTGGTAATTACCATATGGATAAAAAAATTAGAGAACTTATGAAAGTTTGCAATAGTTATGAATTAAAGAATCCTACTAATAAACAAATGGAAATTTTAATTGATAACTTAATGCCCGTATTAGAAAAATCTATTAAAAATAATTTACTATCTTATATACAAGGTGATTTAAGAAAATTAGAATCAATCGTTAAAATATATAACAAACAAAATATAATTCTTAATAAAGAAATTATTCAAAATATTTTCCAACCCAAAACTTACAATGAAGATAGCAAAAAAATAACGCAGAATTTAATTAATAATAATTTTTCTATTGATAAACATAATAATATCATGAATGAAACTGATAGAACTATTGTCGGATTATTATGGCATGAAAATATTGTTGACTGTTTAAATAAATTTAAACAACAAGATTCATTCCCGTTTTATAATAAAGTATTGGAAAATATATGCTTCGCTGACTATATTGACCGCATTACCTTTCAAAAACAAATTTGGCAATTTAATGAAATGAGCTCTTTAATTAAAACTTTTTACAATAATAAGCTATTCCATGAGCAATTTCCAAAAAAAAATAAATTTAATCCAAGTGAAGTTAGATTCACAAAAGTTTTGACCAAATATAGTACCGAATATAATAATTATATGTTTATTCAAAATTTATGTTTCAATCTTAATATGGACCAAAAAGATTTGTTTTCCTTTTTTATTCATTTAAGGGAAAATCATTCCGAAGAGGAAATTTTCTCTTCTTTAGAAAATTATGAAATTAGCAAACTTGACATTAATAGAATGTTTAGATATATTGATAAACATTCTTCATTAAATAGTGATGATATATCTGATGATATCTCTATTTCCACTAATTAATAAATATTAATATTTATAAAATATTATTATTTATGAGGTTGCATTTCCCGATAATTTCATTAATAATTGTGTATTTAATTTTTGTAATTCTGTAATTGTATTATCTTTAGATTGTAATTGATTTTTTATTTCCATATTCTCTCTTGCTAACTGTTCATATGCTTGTTTAATCTGTTGTAACTGCCCTCCTTGCTGTTGTAATGCTCCTTGCTGTTGTTTCATTATTTCTACAATTTGTTGGTTATTTAATGCAATATTTTGATCTCCTTGTTGTATCATTATTTGTCCTCCACCTACTCCTTGAGCCATCATATTTTCCGCATGTTTCCTGCGTGTTTCTTCTATTTTAACCATTTGCTCTAATACATCTGGTTTCATTTTTGGTAAACCAGGACTATAAAATTGTAACAAGGAATCTACATTCATATAGAAATCTTTTAAATCCTTTTCTTTCACAAAATCATTAACGGTTTTATTTGATTCTTTTACAAATTGAGGATGAGGATTATCTAATAACTTTTTCTTATCAAATGTATTATGATTATGTGAAAATACCAATATAACTTTCATTGGATCTAATTGTACAAATGGCACTGTATAATCTTTTAAAAATGATTTCTCTTCAGCCAAACATGCTTCCTCATCATATTTACTATCTTCTAACAATTTCCTCTTAAAAGCAAATGTCCCCGCTGTGGAATGCTTCGGACCATAAGGACCAAATTGATACATCTTATTTATATGTTTAAACCATATGTATATCTCACTTGATCCTGCACATAAAGCTTCTTTATCTCCCATTAACTTTTCTACAGCATGACTTACTCTTTGGGGTGGGTAATAATCATCATCATCCATATAAACCAATATTTCTCCTTTACTCTTCTCATGTAATAAATTTCTCTTCTTACCCAATGACATCTTTTCGTCATATTTAAAATATTTCACATTTGGATGGTCTTTTACTAATTCCTCTATTTTATCTGTTCCATCATCTATTATTATCCATTCCATTCTATCTTTTGGATATGTTTGATGGTTAAAACATTTAATCATTCCATCTATAAATGGTCGCCTATTAAAAGTAGGAGTACATACACTAACAAAAGGATATTTCTCTTCTCTATTTTCATTATTAGAAGTATTTTTGTTTGCCTGTTTTTTGGAGGATTTCTTATTATTTTTCTTACCCATTTTAAAATATATTATAAATTACTTTTTATATTATATTTTTTTTATTTGTTTTCCTTTTAATTTCCTTTTTCTTTATTTGTTGGTTGCGTTATTTAATGGCACCAATTCATTTCCTGCTTTAGCTAATTTCGGAGGAAGCATATTAATAACAAATACAATAGACATCGCTATCGCCACATAAAGATTTAAGTTTTTAAATGCAGAAATTATACAAAAAATAAAGAATATTAGTTTCAAATAAAATGTATTCCATTCATTTCCCATTATATTTATGATAGTTTTTGCATTCAACATAATTGGTAACAAAATTAATTTAAACATTAAACAAAACATCTGCACAAAACTAGTGAATAAAGGCACTAACCATGTCCATCCAAAGAATAATCCTACAAATGAAATTCCAAATCCTTTCCATCCTTGATTTTCATTCCAAAATAGACTTATTAAACTAGGTATATACCATATTGAGGAAATACCTAATAATACCAATATCGCAATTGGACCTATAATAAATGGAACTATATCTTTGGCTTTATCTGGCACCATTGCACAAAACGAGGATGAAAAAGAAATAATCATATTAAGAACAGTCCGTAACCATACATAAGAATATTTAACTTTGTTAGCAAACCAGTTACCTAATATTCCCCCAAATGTTTGTTCTTTACTTTCTAATGTATATGGAAATCCATAATCAAACATATTTTTAAAATAATCATTTTCAAATAATTTACTATCGCATATATCTATAAAATCTCCACATCCCGTTCCTTTTGACCCTCCTTTTTGTTTTGTTTTTCTACCTCCATTCATCGACTTCTTTCCGGGGCATATTTGAGGTAGTTCATTACCAGCTTTGTTTTTATCGGTATATGGTCTTTTCTCAATATCGGTTGGAAATAACATGTCTAAATCTAATCGTGTAAGAAAAACAAAATTAGCTCCTAAAATCCCCAGTATAAGCACCTGTATTAATGCACTTACGACATCTTTGACAAAAGACCCTATTTTATTTTCATTTTTCTTTTCTTCTGTATTTTCTGTATTGTCTGTTGAGCTCATTTATATATATATTCAAAATATAATTATAAAAATTTATCTATATAATATAAGTCTATGGTTTATCCTATTTATATTATTGATGGTGGGGTATTTTCTCCCCCAACAAAAGCAACAGGTCAATTAGCATTTAATATTTCTTCTTTTGTCTCATCTAAACATCCTAAACAAAAAATACAATATCACTTCTTGCCTACTAATAAATACTACAATAAACCATGGGTGCGTTGTGTTTCAGAGGAAGATAGAATAATAATGTTAGATAATTTAGTAAAATATATACATTCTAATTATAAAGTTCCCTCTAATATTTCCTTCGTAGTTGATGATTGGGAAATTAAATGGGGTCAAAAAAATAAAGCCCCATCTACTTCTTTAAATACCCTAACCAATCATTTTTCTAAAACTCAACTCAAATCTCTTTATTTATGTCACAGTATTGAAAATATTATTCAAAGAGTCAAAGGAGAATGGCAAAACTCTCTTCAATTACTATTTATGATTAAATTTATTGTATATGATATTTATTCTAGTGAAATTATTGGCAGCAATTCTCAAAATTATGTGTTTAAACAAATTGATTTAAAAGAATTATTAAAACAAGCAAATGGAAATTATCCTTATCCTTTAAAAACTTTTTTTAAAAAAAATAAAATTTCAAATCTAGATGTAAATAACTTTATACAATCTGATAAAAATCCTAATAAATTCGAAGATATTAAAAAATTAATTATGCAAAATATATTATTTTTGCCCAAACATTTAATTCCCGAATCATATAAATCCATGGCCGGAAATAGAGTAAGAGAAGAATTAGATGTATATTATTCTTCCCTACAAAATTTACAAAAATTTATTACTCCCGAAACCCAAAAACAAATACTTGATAACAATCTTTACCACCACTGTAAATCCACTTACCAATCCAAATTAGTTTCTAAAACTCGTTCCAAAAAACGAAAATCTAAACATAAATCCAAAAAAAGAAAATAACCTTTATAATTTAATTTTTATGCGATATTATATTATATGTCAGGTATAACCTATGAAGGTATTCCCGGTTTTCTTAATTCCGAAGAGCATATTGAAAACTTGATCCCTTCTAAAGTGAGTAATCAAAATCAAATTATTAGAGAATCTTTCCCTCCTCATTTAAGAGAGAATATTCGCTTGGTTAAACATATAAATAAAGGAGCCAATAACGAAATATTTATTTATGACTCAGAAGGTTTATCTATTGTTTTTAGGTTATCTCAATATCCTCTTTTTCAATTAAATACAGATAATATTATATCTGTCATTGGGGATTCAACTGAAAATAAAATAAAGCACTTAAAGGAAGCAATCCAAAGTAAAAGCAATTGGGAAAGAGCCAGCAATGATGGATATTCACCCCATTTGTATAAATATGGATATTTAGAAATACATCGTCAATTCTATAACTATATTGTTTGTGAAAAAATGGATTCTGACTTAAATGACTATTATAAAACCGGTCCAGGAAAAGATTCTATAAGCACTGGTGAATTATCAGAGGCCGACCATATAATAGCCAAACAACTTATTGACTTACTTTATGCTACTACCAATTCTTTAGGACTTATTTGTTTTGATATAAAACCAGCGAATTGCATGATTAATTATTCAAATCCAGATAATATTGTTGTAAAACTTATTGATTGGGATGGGGATTGGTGTCAAGATTATTCCAATGTTACAACTATAACAGATTATAAAGATTTAATTTCTATTTTAAGCGTTATGGTAATGGCAGCACATTTTTATATTTATTTAAATTGGAATATTTTTTATACATATTTTTTGGAACCAGATGAATATGGTCGTTATGTAAGAGAAAAACATAATATACTCAAGTCTTTATTTTGTAATGATTTAAAAGACCCCCAAGGAAAGAAAAGCGAATTTGATTTTTTTCAAAAACATTATTTTAAATTAATGGATAAAGAAAAAAAGCCACTTAGTTGCGAAGATGCGTTTGATATTATTTTTACTAGAGCTCATTTTTTAAATAAAGGAAAACATAGAGAGTTTTCTAGGAGCGGTCATTCCCTAGGAGGTAAAAGAAAAAAATCTAAAAAAAGAAAAACAAAGAGTAAAAATAAAAAAAGAAAATCAAAAAGACGATCAAAAAAAACATCAAAATTCAGAAAAAAAACTAACTAAAATATATAATAATGATCTTAGGAAATAGAATACCTTATGAATATTTTGCAACTTCCGGTAAAGGTGAATCTGAAGCTGGATCTGAGGGTTTAAAATACGAAACTGGTTCCTATGATGCGGCCTTAACTAATGCTGGAATAGAAAATTGTAATATTATTGAATATACTAGTGTTATTCCAACACACGCAAAACAAATATCTAAAGAAGAGGGATTAAAAAGAATTAACTGGGGGGAAGCTATGGAATGTATTAAAGCACAAGCAAATGGAGATAAAGGAAAATTTATAAGTACTGCTGTTTTAACAACGGATGTATATGACAACAATAATAAATATTTAGGTGGATTTGCCTTAGAATATTCGGGTAGTGGAACTAACAAGATGTAATTAAAAGTCTTTCTTTATCATTGAAAGGATTAATAGAAAGAAGAGGTTACGGACTAATAAAAAATAAAGTAGAACTTTTTAAAGATAATATAACATCTAAAAACTACCGATTATTTCCTGGTAAAATATTTGTATATGATTCCTTAAAAGTTAAAAAAGAACACGGAACTGTTTTTTGCGCTTTATGTTGGGTCTCCCATAGGTATCCACAATTATCTAATAAATCAAAAACAAAAAAAAGACGATCCAAAAAATAAAACCTTTGTTAGTAAATATATAAAGATATTATTACTATATATTTACAATGAACAAGATAGAATCTGGAGAGAAATTGGATTTTAATCATGTCCTTATCCGACCTAAACGATCTACTATTAATAGTCGATCTGAAGTTACTCTTGACCGAACATTTAAATTTAAACACACAAACCATTTATGGGAAGGTGTCCCTATTATTTCTGCTAACATGGATACAACAGGAACATTTGAAGTTTATAAAACCTTATCTAAACATAAGATTGTAACTGCCTTACATAAATTTTACACCAAAGAAGATTATGTAAACTTCCATTTAAATGAAGAAAAATTAGATCCAAACTATTTTATGGTTTCTACTGGTATTTCGGATCAAGATTTTGAAAAATTAAAAGATATTCTCAATAAAGTTCTTGTCAAATGGATTTGTATTGATATTGCTAATGGATATATTTCCAAATTAGTCGAATTTTGTCAAAAAGTTAGAAAAGAATTTCCGGACAAGATTATTGTTGCTGGAAATGTCGTTACTAGAGAAATGGTCGAGGAATTAATTTTAACGGGAGGTGTAGATGTAGTTAAGGTTGGAATTGGACCGGGTTCGGCGTGCACCACTAGATTAAAAACTGGAGTAGGAATGCCACAATTATCTGCTGTTTTGGAATGCGCTGATGCTGCACATGGAGTTGGTGGACAGATAATATCAGATGGCGGAATAACATGCCCCGGAGATATGGCAAAAGCATTTGGAGGTGGAGCTGATTTTGTAATGGTTGGTGGTCAATTTGCGGGACATGATCAAAATCCTGGAGAAGTTATAGAGGAAAATGGAAAAAAATTAAAAATGTTTTATGGAATGAGTTCGGATAAAGCACAAGAAAAACATTATGGTAAAATGGAAAAATATAGAGCATCAGAAGGCAGGGTATTGAAAATACCCTATAAAGGTGATTTAAATGATACTGTTTTAGATTATTTAGGCGGCTTGCGAAGCACATGTGCTTATATTAATGCACCAAATATAAAACAAATGGCAAAATGCACTACCTTTGTTAGAGTTTCCCAACAAGTCAATTCTTTTTTTGTTTAAACAAAAATATAGATATAAAATATATATGAATGATTATTTATTTTATGTAATTGTTATTTTAGTATTTTTATATTTTTGTTATAAGCAATTTGAATTCCAAAGAGGTATGTGGTTTTCCTTTAATAATAAAGAATCTTTTACCCCTATGCAAGTAAACAAAATCTTACAAGAACCAGGTTCACAACCTATTGGCACTATGGATGGAGGGCATACGGCTAGTTCCCAATTGTTAACTGTTAGTAACGGTTATTCCGAAAAAGTAATTAATAATTTACAACCAGATAATCCTCAACCAAAAAAATTATATGACGATTATTTTGGGGACTTCCCAGATGCCGAACAAGAAAATTACCCATTACCTACAACAGAATTCGAATATCCAAACCATTATAACTTTCAAGTTAAGTATCCTTGTCGAAAATCGGCTACAGGTATGTTTACTGATTGTGGTGTTTGGTCTGCCAATACTGCATGGACAGCTAACCCATTCAAAGGTTTAAATTGTCCCCTCACTAACACTAGCACTCCAAAACACGCTACTATCCATTCCCGCTCAAGAGAAATGAAAAATACCCATAGTCGTCAAAGAGAAACAGGCATAAGTTCTATTGGAAATTCAATGTTAAGATAACTCCATTTAGAATTACATAACAATTAATTACACCGACTAAATAATCCATTATTTTTAAAAAAATTGATATTAAATGATTAAATATTTAATCTTTAAAATGACAACTCAATCATTAATGGAAGATATAAACGCTAGAATCAAGCAAGAAATTTGTTATGAAACATTAGAAGAATTAACTGACGAAAAGTTATTGGGCGAATATAAAGAGTGTAATTCTGTTAAAAATGAGATTAAAAAGCTATGTGATGTATTAGAAAAATATGTTAACGAAGAAACTAAACAAAAAATAATACAAGATTATTTATTATCCCTAATACCAGCAGGAACAAAGGGAGTTATAAGAGGAAATAAATTTAATAATATAGTAAAGGAATTTATTACGAAATTATCATTAGATAAGGAACGATTTGAAATTTGTTTTGAAAAAAAATGCGAAATTCATCTAACGAGTGAAATTCCAGATTGGTATATTTTGGAAAAATTAACTAATAAAATTATTATTGGTATGAACCAATTAGATTTAACTTCAGGAGGACATCAATTAAATAGAGGTTATAAATATTTAATTGATAATAAGCATAATAACGAAAATAGTAAGTTATTATGTGTTGTTTGTAATGAAATACAATTCAAAAGCCAAAAAAATAAGGCATACAAATTATTTGAAATAGGATTTCATAATAATACATTATGTTATTTAAAAAATTTACAAAACATTATTAATTCATTCTTTACTTAATATTATAATAACGGATTAAATTTAAATATTAATTCCTGTTTTGATATAGATTTAGGACCGACTGTATTGTTAAAATCATATGTAATAGTAGATAATTTATTTATATTATCAGTTGTAGATTTGCCATTAGTGAATTTTATAAAATAATGCGATTGAATACTTTTTTCGTGAATTTTCCTATCTATTTTTCCTGCATTAACACCTACACGACGAAAAGAAATATCAGGATTTTCTGTTTTTCCAACAAATTTAAAATTTATTGGTGTTAATTTTTTATTTATGATTCTATCATATGTTTTTTTTTTCCAAATTTGAAATATACATGGGACATCATATTCTACCCCATCAACTAAAAATGATTTGTCAGGTAAATCCATTTCAAAAATTAGATGATACTGTAATGGAAATGATTTTTTTAAACTATCTTTTTTGAAACTTTTAGGTAGAATAAATGAAACACTATCACTAAATTCACAAGATTTTTTTATGAATTTTATTGCTAATGATGATTGACGACCAAAAGGAGGATTGCCTATTATATGTATTTTATTATATGCTTTCTTTATGTTACTATAATCATAAAATAAATAATCTTGTTTTATTATTTCTTTATTTTCTGGTTCTAAATCATAAAATTTAAAATTACTCGTTAATTCTTTAATACCTTTTATAAAAGATCCATTTCCGGCACTTGGTTCTACAATCAAATCATCTGTATTTAATTCTATATATTTTTTAACCATGTTTAAACATTGCTCAACTACAATTTCTTTTGTATAATATTTATCAATTGTATCTCGATGTAAACCTTTTGTTTGTTTAATTTCCATATGTAATAATATCTGATTTATATTATTTAAATCAATTTTTCTTTAAACCCATTCCTTTAATAAAAATTGAAGTGTTTTTTCTAAAAAAAGTTTACTTTATTATTGAAAACTGCTTTTAAAATGTCTACAACACAATTCCACGATTACCAGAAATGGGTCGATTCTATGTCCCCTATTTCACCCGAGATTCAAGACCATTATGAGAATTCTATGTGTCTCCAAGTAACCTCTTATGGACCTGATAATGACAAAGCCGAAAGTTGCAATCATTATCTTTCCGAAAGTGCCAAACTCCCAAACAGAGAAAGTCAAAAACACTTATGTGTTCTTCCTAAGGGACACACTGGTAAGTGCAAACACAAATTTACCCAACTTTTCAAAAAGAGCGACCAAGCAAAAAAACTACTTTCTAGTATTGATCTTGCCATTTATTCCACACCTGGAAATGACGACTATGTTCACCCAAATAGAGCCAGTAGATTACATGCCAATGTATTGAGTAGTGCAGAAGCCAAAAAAATTCGCGACAAAACAGTAAAGAAAAAATGTGCGATTCCTCTTAAAGATGCTACTTCTCCTCTGTTGTTAGCTCAAGCTGCTTTAGATTGGCTTGTCATTCTCCTATCTGTTCCAGGTGTTAAAGAAGAACTACATGAAGATGCTGCAAGCGAACAATGGCAAACTTATTTGCAAATTCACAAGACTTTCTTGAAGAATTATTATGACTCATTTAATAGAGTCATCTTTGATGAAAATGGAAATACAATTTGCTGCATTACCAGACACCAACTTAAATTAGAAGATGTAGCCGACATGGGAAGAGATGTAAGAGTAGATATTCGGGACACGGATTTGCAAATGGGACATAATATTCCTAGGAGTGATGAATATATTACCATAAGAGGATGCAATTTGCTGCCAATGACCCGTAGAGGAAACTTGATAATTGGAGAAAAAAAGTTTACGGAAGATGCCTGGATTAATGAATTAAAGGCAATAGTAAGTATATATTAGATAGGATTTTGTAAATTAATAATTAAACTATTTTTTTAATTCTTCTTCAATATAATTACAATATTTTTCTTCTTTTTCAATTAATATACATTTTCGATTACTTTGTAAACATGCAAATCCCATAGAACCTGAGCCAGCAAAACAATCTAATACCATATCTCCTTCATCAGTAGTATGATTAATAATGTTTATTAATAAATCTATTGGTTTTGGAGTAATATGAGCAGGACATCTTTTTGCCATGTCATAATTCCAAACACTATGATGCGTTTTCATATTATTAAATTTGGGAACTATGTCTTCATATGTTAATTTTAGATGTTTTTCTATTGGTTTGATGGTTTCTCTAGTAGGCATATTTTTTCCTGTTTCCAGATTACTATACCATCCTGTTAATCCACCTGTTTTACTGACAATTTCTTTAGAGATCGTCATTTGCGATACTTTATGATGTGTCCTAGCCTCTTTAAGCTTATATGAATTATCAAAGGTATAGAATAAAATGTATTCTGCCATTTTATTCCAATTGTGCATATCATTTTTGACTACATATCCATCCATAAATCCTTTTTTCTTTGATTCTTCAAATCGCTTATTCCAAACAATCATTTGCTTATATACAAATTTAGTTTGTTTCCTAATCGCAACCATCAATTCACTAATCGTTTCCATTTCATTGTGAAACATAAAGAAACTCCCATTATCTTTTAATTTCGTTTCTAATATTTTAATTATAGATAATAACCATTCTACATAATTATCAATATTATCCCAGGTATCCTTTCCTATGTTGTAAGGAGGATCAATACATATTAATTGAATAGATTTGTTAGGTATAGATTCTAAAGCGATTAAACAATCACCTTGAATTAATTTAATATTTTCGTTTTCAACCTTACAAGTAATTTGACTCATTTTATTTTGATTTGTATTATTATGGTTATTAATAATCAATTTTTTTGACATAAATAAATTAAATTATAATCTTTAATT
>Ga0070754_10001853_pt1 | contig 16272 bp, 13 predicted proteins | sample VirMetDEL_Sep_01_FD_75181 | JGI IMG/M metagenome (GOLD analysis project Ga0070754, IMG submission 75181) | Aqueous microbial communities from the Delaware River and Bay under freshwater to marine salinity gradient to study organic matter... | ecosystem: Environmental > Aquatic > Marine >... | reverse complement strand
TATCGTCGAAGCCGGCGGTGCGCTGGTTTCCGAACTGCCGTTGGACTGCGCGCCGCACGCCTCCAACTTTCCACGCCGCAATCGCATCATCAGCGGGCTCTCCTTGGGCGTGCTGGTGGTCGAGGCCAGCCCTTCGAGCGGGTCGCTGATTACCGCCCGGCTCGCGGCCGAACAGGGTCGCGAGGTCTACGCGATACCCGGCTCGATTCACCATCCAGGCGCGCGCGGTTGTCATCAGCTGATTCGTCAGGGCGCTGCGCTGGTGGAAAGTGTCGACGACATACTCCAGGCCTTACGCGGCTGGCAGCAGACGACTGCGGTTAGCCAACCGAAACCAACCCGACCGGCACATGCCCTTCTCGATCAATTGCATGCCGCGCCGATGAGCAGCGAGACCCTGGCCGGTGCGGTCGCGCAACCGTTGGCGCAGGTGCTGGCGGAGCTGACCGAGTTGGAAATCGAGGGGTTGGTTGCATGCGAAAATGGCCGCTGGGTCGCGCGAGCCAGCTGAGCGCAGCTGTGCAGTCGCAGAGGCTTGGGTAAACTGCGCCGATCAGTCTTGGCGGAGATCGTGATGGTTGGTAATTGGCGCGTGCAGCAGGCGGCGCGGGTGATCAGAAATGGCGGAGTGATCGCCTATCCGACCGAAGCTGTGTGGGGACTGGGCTGCGATCCCTGGAATAGCGATGCGGTGCACCGGTTGCTCGCCCTCAAGGAGCGTCCGGTGGAGAAAGGTTTGATCCTGGTAGCCGACTGCGTCGAGCAGTTCGATTTTCTTCTCGAGGATCTGCCGGAGCGCTGGCTGGATCGCCTGGCTGGAACTTGGCCGGGGCCAAATACCTGGCTGGTGCCGCATCGTCAACGCTTGCCGGAGTGGATCACCGGCAAGCATGACAGCGTGGCGCTACGCGTCAGCGATCATCCGCTGGTAGCCAGACTCTGCTCGCTGACCGGCCCGGTGGTGTCGACTTCCGCCAACCCGGCCGGTCGCCCTTCGGCGCGGTCGCGTCTGCGCGTCGAGCAATATTTCCCTGGCGAACTGGATGGAGTGCTGGGCGGCCGCCTGGGTGGGCGACGCAATCCCAGTACGATTCGCGACTTGCGCAACGGCGAAATAGTTAGAGCTAGTTAGCGGCAAGCCATAAGCTGCAAGTAGCGCAGAGAAGCTTGCCGGCTTTCCAAAGCCAGCAACCACTCTATTCGCTTGCAGCTTGCAGCTTGCAGCTTGCAGCTTCCGTTACGGCAACAGAATAGTCGAGCCGGTGGTCTTGCCCGCAGCCAACATCCGCTGCGCCTCGGCGGCTTCGGCAAGCGGATAGCGCTGACCGATCTCGACCTTGACCTTGCCACTGGCGATCATCTCGAACAGCTCGCCAGCCATACTTCGCAGGCGATCCGCTGTGTCCGCATAGCCAGCGAGCGACGGTCGGGTGAGGTACAGCGAGCCTTTCTGCGCGAGTACTCCGAGGTTCACTCCGGCTACTGCGCCTGACGCATTGCCGAAGCTGACCAGCAGCCCACGCGGCGCGACGCAGTCGAGCGAGATTTCCCAGCTGCTCTTGCCCACCGAGTCGTAGACCACCGGGCATTTTTTGCCATCGGTCAGCTCCAGCACCCGCTGGGCGATATCTTCGCGACTTCGATCGATGGTCGCCCAGGCACCTAGCGCCTTGGCCCGTTCGGCTTTCTCTTCCGAACCGACCACACCGATCAACTTGGCACCAATGGCGTGGGCCCATTGGCAAGCAATTGAGCCAACGCCGCCGGCTGCCGCGTGGAACAACACGGTTTCGCCTGCTTTCAGTTCATGTGTCTGGCGCAGCAGATACTGTGTAGTCAGACCCTTGAGCATGACGGCCGCGGCCTGTTCGTAGCTGATGCTTTCCGGCAGTTTCACCAGATGCCGCGCCGGTAGCGTGTGGTGTTCGCCATAGGAACCCAGCGGGCCGGTGGCATAGGCGACACGGTCGCCAATCTGGAAGTCCTGGACGCCCTCGCCCACCGCCTCGACCACCCCGGCACCCTCGGTGCCCAACCCCGACGGCAGGCTCGGCGGGGCGTAGAGGCCGCTACGGAAATAGGTGTCGATAAAGTTAAGACCGATTGCGTGGTTACGGACCCGAACCTCCCCGGCTCCAGGTGCGGTGACGGGTGCCTCGATCCGCTCGAGAACTTCGGGACCACCGTGCTGGCTGAACTGAATGCGCTGCGACATATCGACTCCTGGCTTATGCAAAGAGCCTATCCAACGCTTCCAGAGCGCATCCGTCAATCGGCTGGGTGATATGCTTGCCAGCCCTTTTGCTGAAGTACTGCCGGGCCGATCGTGCCGCCGGCCAGTGCCGTTACTTGCCAAGGTGATTTCGTGAACGAGCGTACCGAAGCCGTCAAAGCCTACCTGCTCGATCTGCAGGACCGAATCTGTGCCGCCCTGGAAGCCGAAGATGGCGGCGCTCGCTTCGCCGAGGATGCCTGGACCCGCCCGGCTGGCGGGGGTGGCCGGACCCGAGTGATCGAAAAGGGCGCCGTGATCGAAAAGGGTGGCGTGAACTTCTCTCACGTACATGGCACCGGCCTTCCGCCCTCGGCCAGCGCCCACCGTCCGGAATTGGCCGGCCGTGGCTTCGAAGCGCTCGGCGTGTCGCTGGTGATCCATCCGGAAAACCCCTATGTGCCTACTTCCCATGCCAACGTGCGCTTTTTCATCGCCGAGAAGGAAGGCGAAGCGCCAGTCTGGTGGTTTGGCGGCGGCTTCGACCTGACGCCCTACTACGGCAACGAAGAGGACTGTATCCATTGGCACCGCGTCGCTCGTGACGCATGCGCGCCGTTCGGCGCGGATGTCTATCCGCGCTACAAGGAATGGTGCGATCGCTACTTCCACATCAAGCACCGCAACGAGCCGCGTGGGGTCGGCGGGCTATTCTTCGACGATCTGAACGAGTGGGATTTCGACACCAGCTTCGCTTTTATGCGGGCCGTCGGCGATGCCTATCTCCAGGCCTATCTGCCCATCATCCGCAAGCGCAAGGCGATCCCATTCGGCGAACGCGAGCGTGAATTCCAGATGTTGCGGCGCGGTCGCTACGTGGAATACAACCTGGTCTACGACCGCGGCACCCTGTTCGGTCTGCAATCGGGCGGGCGCACCGAATCGATCCTGATGTCGCTGCCACCGCAGGTCAGCTGGAGCTACGACAAGCACCCCGAGACCGGCACGCCGGAGGCACGGTTGACCGAATACTTCCTGCAGGACCGCGATTGGCTGAAGCCTGAAGCCTGAAGCTGGAAGCAAAAAGCAAAAAGCTGCAAGCTTCCTGTTTTGGCTTTCAGCTCAGGAGTCCCATGGACCGCTACGGCGTATTCGGTAATCCCATTGGCCACAGCAAGTCGCCACAGATCCACCGGCTGTTCGCTGAGCTGACGGGCCAATCGCTCAGCTACGAGCCGTTGCTGGCACCGCTGGAGGATTTCTCAGGCTTTGCGCGTCAGTTCTTTGTCGAAGGTCGGGGCGCCAACGTTACCGTTCCCTTCAAGGAACAGGCGTTCCGCCTGGCGAACCAACTGACCGAACGCGCCCAGCGTGCCGGTGCGGTGAACACCTTGAAGAAGCTCGAAGACGGCACTCTGCTGGGCGACAACACCGACGGTATCGGCCTGGTACGCGACCTGCTCGACAACGCCGGCGTTGTGCTGCAAGGTAAGCGCATCCTGCTGCTGGGTGCCGGCGGCGCGGTGCGTGGCGTGCTCGAACCCTTGCTGGCGCAACGTCCGAGTGCTCTGGTCATTGCCAACCGCACGCTGGCCAAGGCCGAGCAGCTCGCTCACGAATTCGCCGAACTGGGATCGGTGACAGCCAATGCCTTTGAGCAGCTCGAAGGCCCCTTCGATCTGATCATCAACGGCACCTCGGCGAGTCTTGGTGGTGAATTGCCGCCGCTGGCCGAGGGTGTGATCAGCCCTGGCGCGACCTTCTGCTACGACATGATGTATGGCGCGGTGCCGACGCCGTTCTGCCAGTGGGCTGCCGCTCTGGGTGCGACGACCCGCGATGGCCTTGGCATGTTGGTCGAACAGGCCGCCGCTGCCTTCGAGCTGTGGCGTGGCGTGCGGCCCGAATCGGCGCAGGTGCTATCGGAACTGCGCCGCCAGCTCGCAAGCTGTGAATAAATCGGATCAGAGGCGAAAATGAATCTGCTGATGCAGGTGTTGCGAGTTTTCCAGCTCGTCGATAATTCCGGCGGCAACGCGCCGGAGCTGCACGCGGCGATCGCTGGCATCGAGATCTGCGATGTTGCTGAAATCCTCGATTGAGAGATCATCGCCATCAGCTTCGGCATCCACCAGCGTCCATCGCAACGGATTCGCGGCAATGCGCTGTAGCGCGGCGGTAGCGTTCGGATCATCACCCAATGCGGAAACGTCGGCGACCAACATCAGCCGCTCGACCCCCACCTTCGGTAACCCGGACAACAACGCATCGACCGCCTGATAGAGATCGTGCGGCTGCTGTTCGGCCGCTGCGCCCGATGCGGTGGCTAATGACGGACTGTCGTACAGGCAGATCACTGCATCCATTCCGGCGACACTCTGCGACACGCTGATAGCATCGAACAGGTCGCCAGTCTTGGTGCGCAGACCAGGGCGTGCCGTCATTGAATTGAAATCGTCGACCAGTGCCACGACTTCATGCTGTCGGCCCAGAAACTCACACATCAAGGCGTTACCCAGGCTCGAGTGTGCCCCGTATAGGGCGAACTTGAGCCTCGGTGTTTCGGCGTTGAGCATGATGGGCCAGCCCTATCAGCGGCGTGTGACCAGATAACCGATCAGCGCGACCGCGCCCGCAGCCAGCGCCACGGTGCTCAGCGGATGTTCACGCGCGCAGTCCTTGGCCATGCGGCCGGCATCGCGGCTTCGTTTGGACAGATCACGGCAGTGCTCGTCCCAGTTGGCGTCGTTCCATAGCGATTCAACACGTGTACGCAGGGAGTCGAAGCGATGCCGCGATCCGCGAGTTGCGTCGTGCTTGAGCTCGTCGAGGGCGGCCATCAGGTCGTGAATTTCGCGCTCGATCTCATCGCGTGTAGTGGGCTTGCGGCTGAAGCGGGACATATCGTTCTCCCCTTTTGAAATGTGCTATTTGGACCCTATGCGCTTGTGAAGGTGCAGCCGGCTGAGCCTCCCCACGGCAAAAGTCTGCTACGCAGCGGACCAGCACAGCGCACACGGGTTCCCGTCCGTCGGACTGATTGCGTACAAGCCCCCGCCTGCCGATAGCACAATAAGCGCCTCGCGATTGCCGTTGGAACTCGCATGGCCTTCTTCACGCCAGGCCAGCGTTGAAGCAGGTCGACCGATGTTCTTCTACACTCTGAGGCGCTTGCGCTTGGCCGCCGCGCTGCGCAATCACAGGTGGTTGCTCGGGCGCCCTGTGCAACGAGCGCAGCGGCTTAGCCGGAAAGGAGCCGGGGCCGGAGCTGAACGCGCCGAAATATAAACTTTTAGGTCTTATTTGAGACCTGCGTTTACTTATAATGCGCGCCGCGTCCGACTGCCTCGGTGCGTCTTTTTTCAACTGCCAATTCATCGGTGTCTATTTTGAAATTTCGTCATTCCATCCTCGGCCTGCTGCTCGCATGCGGCAGCGTCATGCTGTCCCCGGCCGTAACGGCTGCACCCAAGGCTTCCTTGCAACAGGAACTGGCCTCCGGCAGCGCACTGCTCGTCGACCTCAAGACCAACGAAGTACTCTATTCCAGCAACCCGGACATGGTGGTGCCCATCGCTTCGGTGACCAAACTGATGACCGCCATGGTCGTGCTGGATGCCAAGTTGCCACTCGATCAGCGTCTTCCCGTCACTATTCGTGAAGCGAAGGAAATGCAGGGTGTCTTTTCCCGGGTGCGAATCGGCAGCGAAATCAGCCGCCGGGAAATGCTGCTGCTGACCCTGATGTCTTCCGAGAATCGCGCCGCCGCGAGCCTGGCCCACCATTATCCGGGCGGCTACCGCGCTTTCATCCAGGCGATGAACACCAAGGCTCGGACGCTTGGCATGGCTCATACCCACTACGTCGAGCCCACCGGCCTGTCCGAGCAGAACGTCTCCAGCGCCAACGACCTGGTAAAACTGCTCAAGGCCAGCCAGGCCTACCCGCTGATCGAGCAGTTCAGCACCACCAAGGAAAAGACCGTGGCGTTCCGCAAGCCCAACTACACGCAAGGCTTTCGTAACACCAATGCACTGGTGCGCAAGCCGAACTGGAGTATCCAGCTGACCAAGACCGGTTTCACCAACGCTGCCGGGCATTGCCTGGTGATGCGCACCGTGATGAACCAGCGCCCGGTGGCCTTCGTGGTGCTCGATGCCTTCGTTAAATACACCCACATGGCCGATGCCAGCCGTCTGAAGAAGTGGCTGGAGACCGGCAAGGTGACGCCCGTAGCGCCCGCCGCGCTGGCCTACAAAAAGCAGAAAATGGCCGAGCGCCAGCTGGCCGGTCAGACGAGTACGACGGCGACCGTGGTCGGTACTCGCTAAACCGCACGACCCATAGCGCTGGGACGACAGACGCGCTTTTGCTGGGGCGCCTGTCGCCGCTCGTGGTTTCGTGAAATTCTTGATTGGACGCAATTCCGCCGCGCGTTGATGATGCTTAACGCCAATCCCATCTGCGCCCTTTCGGATTTCTATGACGCGCCGCTGCTTTCCCGCTTGGCTGGCAATCCTGGCCCTGCTGACGCATCTGCTGACGATGTCGGCGGCTGGCATGCCGGTCCATGCCAAACGGGTAGGCAGCGGGGCCGATCATTCAGCTCACCTGCAAGCCGGACACTCGCGCGAACAAGCTGAGCCCGGCGCTGCAAGCCATTCCAAACACGACAAAGCCGGCCATGCCGGTATGTTGCAATGCTGCTGTGCCGGTTTTACCGGACTCGCCGCGTTACCCTTCGATCCGCCACGCCTGCCTGATCGGCTGGTCCGCCAGGCTGGTCCGTTGCCTGAGTTTCCGTCCGTTCTGCCGTTGCCACGGAACAGTGGCCGGCGCTCAACCCTCGGGCTTCCCCGCTCGCCTGACGCCGATTGGCGCTCCCCTCGCTGCGTTACTGAAACGTTGCCGCGCCACCGCTTGGTTGCGGCATCGCCTGCCGGCGGCTGTTCGTCGCCGGCCCCGTTTTGCACAAGGATTCATGCGAGATGTTCCAGTTCCTTTCGCGGCGCCTGGAGCGCCCGTCTTTTACGCGGTCGCTGGTTGCCGCCAGCGTGTTGATTCATGCCACTGCGACCTATGCCGACACGGCAGCTTCCGCGTTGTCGCTGGGCGCGACCACGGTCACGGCCGATGTCGGCGGACCGCTGCAGACCAGTAGTGTCATCAGTTCGGTCGATCTGCTCGGCGCGGACATCCTCGAACAGCAGCCTGTGCTCTACAGCTGGGAACTGTTCCGGCGCGCCCCAGGCGTGATGCTCACCGAATTCGGCCAGGGCACCACTTCCGGCAAGCTGTCCTTTCGCGGCTTCAATGGCGAGGGTGAGGTCAATGCCGTCAAGCTGCTGATCGACGGCATTCCCAGCAACAGCAACGACGGCAACATGCCGTACCTGGACATGCTGTTCCCGCTGGAGATCGACGGCATCGAAGTGGTGCGCGGCACCAACGACCCACGCTACGGCCTGTACAACATCGCTGGCAACGTCACGGTGCATTCGCGTACCGGCGGCGATTACGGCAAGGCGCGCCTGCGCTATGGCAGTTACGACACGCGTGAATTGCAGCTGGCCAAGGGCATCGAGAGCGCCAACTGGACGCAGAACTACTTCATTGGCCATCAGCGGAGCGATGGCTACCGCGACCATGCCGAGGCCGAGCGCACCAGCCTGTCGGGTAAATGGTTCTACACCCCGGACGCCGGCAACTGGCGACTCGGTCTGATCGCCCGCCATTACGAAACCGAGGCTGACGAGCCGGGCTATTTATCGCGTGAAGATGCGCGGCACTCTCCTCGTCAGTCCTACGCCCTATCGGGAAGCGACATGGGTGAACGGCGCATGAATCAGCTGAGCCTGCATTTGGACAGCGAGCTGGCGACGGAGCTGTCCTGGGCCAGCAAGGTCTGGCTGAACACCCTGGACGATGATCGCTGGGTGCGCTTCTCGCTGGCGCAACCGCAGCAACGGCGTACCACCGAAGAGAAGCACTACGGCGCACGGACTTCGCTGACCTACCGCCCGCAGGTGTCCTGGCTGCACGACCTGGCGCTGGAGGGCGGCGTCGATACCGAACAGCAGCGCAACCGCAGCGAGCGCTACACCACGGTCGAGCGCAGCCCGATCGCCCAGACTCGCGACCAGCGCTTCGACTACGACAGCTACGGTGCCTACGTTCAGGCTGTGATCCAGCCGGTCGAATCGTTGAAGCTCATCCCCGCTTTCCGTGTCGACCGGATCGAGGGTGATTTCACCGACGAGTTGAGCGGCAACGATTACGCCATCAACGACTACGGCACCATCGAGCAGCCGAAGATCAGCCTCGTCTACACCCCGATAGAGCCCCTCAGCTTCTACGGCAACTGGGGTCGTTCGTTTCAGATCGGCACTGGCGCGGCCGCCTACAAAGTGCCGCCACGCACCGCTGATCTCGCACCGTCGATCAACGACGGCTGGGAGACGGGCATCAAATTCAGCCCGGCGCACTGGATCGACGGCCGGATCGCCTACTGGGAGCAGGTGGCCTCGGACGAGGTTCGGCGGCGCTTGAACGATCCCAGCGGCGAATCGGAAAACCTCGGGCAGACGCGCCGCTGGGGCTACGACGCCCAGCTGAACCTCTACCCGAGCGAGTTGCTGAGCCTGTGGTTGTCCCATTCCTGGCAGTTCTCGGAGATCGAGGAGCCCGATCCGAGCTTGCCAACCAGCAAGGGCAACGAGATCGACCATGTCCCGCATCGCCTGTATTCGGCCGGTGCGAGCTACCAGGCGACCTCGGCGTTGCAGCTGAGCGGCTGGCTGAACGGGCAGACCGACTACTACCTCGAACGTGAGAACAGCCAAGGTAAATACGGTGGCTACGTGCTGCTCAACCTCGGCGCCAGCTACCAGCTCACCGAACAGGTCGCGCTCGATCTGCAGCTCAAGAACCTCGCCGACCGCTACTACGAATACGTCTGGTACGACGGTGCGCAGAGCCTGCATGCACCGGGCGATAGGCGTGCGCTCTATGCCGCCGTGACGCTGGACTTCTGAGCAAGAACGGTACCCGCTGACCTGCTCGGTGGCCGCGGCCCTTATTTCGAAACTCCCACGTTTCGACAACGGCTAGATCACGACGGCGCCGCTTGGTCCTTTCGAGACAATGGAGGGCCTCGCGGCTCCTGCGGAGCGTCTGGCTTCAGCGCATCGCATTTTCGATGCAACGATGGCGAAACACTCGACTCAAACGACTACATCTTTCCCCCAGCGCACCGGGAACCCACGTCGTATGAGCACGCCAGACAACACCTACATCGAGTGGCTGGAAAACCAGTCAATGCTTCACGCCGCCCGCCAGCGGGCCCGGCTTTATGCAGGCCAGGCTCGGCTCTGGCAGCGTCCTTACGCCCAGGCGCGGCCACGCGATGCCAGCGCCATCTCATCGGTGTGGTTCACCGCCTACCCTGCCGCCATCATTACCCCAGAGGGTGGCTCGGTGTTGCAGGCGCTGGGCGACGATCGACTCTGGAGCGCCTTGTCCGAGTTGGGCGTCCAAGGCATTCACAACGGCCCGATGAAGCGCTCCGGCGGTCTGCGCGGGCGCGAATTCACCCCGACCATCGACGGCAACTTCGACCGCATCAGCTTCGACATCGACCCCAACCTCGGCACCGAGGCGGAGATGCAGCAGCTCAGCCGCATGGCGGCGGCGCACAACGCCATCGTCATCGACGACATCGTGCCGGCGCATACCGGCAAAGGCGCCGATTTCCGCCTCGCCGAAATGGCCTACGGCGACTATCCGGGCCTGTACCACATGGTGGAGATCAACGAGGAGGATTGGCCCTTGTTGCCCGAAGTGCTCAAAGGGCGTGATTCGGTCAACCTGTCGCCAATCGTGGTCGACCAGCTCAAAGACAAGCACTACATCGTCGGCCAGCTGCAACGCGTGATCTTCTTCGAGCCCGGTATCAAGGACACCGATTGGAGCGCCACCGGCGTTGTGACTGGCGTGGATGGCAAGCGCCGACGCTGGGTCTATCTGCATTATTTTAAGGAAGGCCAGCCCTCGCTGAACTGGCTGGACCCGACCTTCGCCGCGCAGCAGCTGATCATCGGCGATGCCCTGCACGCCATCGACGTGTCCGGCGCGCGCGTGCTGCGCCTGGATGCCAACGGCTTCCTCGGCGTCGAGCGCCGCGCCGAGGGCACCGCTTGGTCCGAGAGCCACCCGCTGTCGGTGACCGGCAACCAGCTGATCGCCAGCACCATCCGCAAGGCCGGTGGCTTCAGCTTTCAGGAGCTGAACCTGACCATCGACGACATCGCCTCCATGTCCCACGGCGGCGCCGACCTGTCCTACGACTTCATCACCCGTCCGGCCTATCACCATGCGCTATTGACCGGCGATACCGAGTTTTTGCGGCTGATGCTGCGCGAGGTCCACGCTTTCGGGATCGACCCGGCCTCTTTGATCCACGCGATGCAGAACCACGATGAGCTGACCCTGGAGCTGGTGCACTTCTGGACGCTGCATGCCTACGACCACTATCACTACCACGGCCAGACCTTGCCGGGCGGCATCCTGCGCGAGCACATCCGCGAAGAAATGTACGAGCGGTTGACTGGTGAACACGCGCCTTACAACCTCAAGTTCGTTACCAATGGCGTGTCCTGCACCACGGTCAGCGTGATTACTGCTGCGCTGGGCATCCGTGATCTGAGCGCGATCGGCAGCGCCGAGATCGAACAGATCAAGCGGCTGCACCTGCTGCTAGTGATGTTCAACGCCATGCAACCGGGCGTGTTTGCCCTCTCTGGCTGGGACCTGGTTGGCGCCCTGCCGCTCGAGGCAGAACAGGTCGAACACCTGATGGGCGACGGCGATACTCGCTGGCTGCACCGCGGCGGCTATGACCTGGCCGATATCGCACCCGATATCGAAACATCTAGCGAAGGCCTGCCCAAGGCACGATCGCTGTATGGCAGTCTGGTCGAGCAGCTGCAAAACACCGGCTCCTTCGCCTGCCACCTAAAGCGCATTCTCAGCGTGCGGCGGGCCTACGACATCGCGGCGAGCAAGCAGATCCTGATTCCAGATGTGCAATCGCCGGGTCTGTTGGTGATGGTTCATGAATTGCCGGCTGGCAAGGGCGTGCAAATCACGGCACTGAATTTCAGCGCGGAGACCATCAGCGAAACGATCATCCTCCCCGGCATCGCCCCCGGCCCGGTGGTCGATATCATTCACGAAAGCATCGAAGGTGACCTGACCGAAAACGGCGAGATGACCTTCAACCTCGACCCCTATGAAGGTCTGGCCCTGCGGGTGGTAAGCGCTGCGTCGCCGGTGCTTTGACGACGACGATTGGTATGGCAGTGGCGCTTCGCCGCGCTGCCCGGCGTGGCTATAGTGCGCGCCGGACGGCTCCGCGCGAGTGCCGGCGGCGCAGTCGTTCAGATCCAAATATCGTTCACGGCGGTCCGGTCGTTGGTCTCATCGCCGGTGTTCAATACGCCCCGTGGCTCGATCAATAGCAGCTTGGTCTCACGCGCCGCGCTGGGTTTGTGCTCGATCCCTTTCTTCACCACATACATCTCGCCGGCGCCCAGGGTCACCTCGCCGTCACGAAAATGAATGACCAGCTCGCCCTCCAGCACGATGAAAGTTTCGTCGGTATCGGAATGGGTATGCCAGACGAACTCGCCCTCGAGCCGGACGATCTTGAGCTGGTAGTCGTTCATCTCGGCCACGACCTTCGGCGTCCATTGCTCATGGAACAGCGCGTATTTCTGGGCGAAATTGATGGCGCTATAGCTAGTGGGCGTTTTGTGGGAAGTCATGGCGTAGCTCGCTCTCGGTTGCGGTGAGTGCCCGCCAAGCTAGCGTCGCCCCTGACGTCCGTCTTGCATGATCGTGCAAGTCCCGCCTGTAACGGCTACCGGCTCCTGAGCATTTTCAGCCAGCGCGCAGGCGATATGCCGAAAGTTTGCGTGTACAGCCGGGTCATGTGGCTTTGATCGAAAAAACCGCACGCCAGCGCAGCATCGCTCAGCGACTGACCTGCCACCAGCCGGTTGCGCACTTCCGCCAGTCGCCGTTGGGTGATGTAGCGATACGGGCTGGTTCCGTACAGCACGCGGAAATCCCGCGACAGGCTCCAGCGGTCGCGACCGCTTGCCTGCACCAGATCATCCAGCGTGATGGCTTGGCCAAGGGCGTCATGAATGAACGCGCGTGCCCGCTCCGCCGCCGCGTAATCCACCGTCTGGCGGCCACGGCGCTTGCCAGCCGCCAACCTCAATGCCTGCGCCAGGTCATAAATCGCGTCATCTTCCTCGAGCGGATCGAGCGTGCTTTCTAGGCTGTACAGCAAACGACGGGTCGCCGAAAACAGCCGAGCATCCTGCGACAGCCCGCCTGGTATGAAGGGCAACGGCTCGCCGCCCAGCACCTCTTGGATCAAAGACGGCTCGATATAGAGCATTCGATAGTGGAAGCCGGCCTGAGTGCCCGCCTCGCCGTCATGGATCTCGTCTGGATGCAGCACCATCGTGCCGCCCGGCACGCTATGCCGTTTCGACTGCTGGTAATGGAAGCTCTGCACACCCGAAAGCGTACATCCGATGGCATAGGTGTCGTGCCGGTGGGGTGTATAGCCGTGCCCACGGAAATAGGCTTCGATGCGCTCCATCTTCGTCGAAGGGGTCGCGCGCGCAAGCCAGTCGCGGTCGGTGCAGGTTCTGTTCATCGACGTGAGGCCATTCGAGTGCCGAGGGGGAAATATACCCATCGAGGTGGAAAAAGGTCTTGCACCGTTTGCTGTTGCCAGCCGCAGTCGCGTCAAACCAGATAAACACGCATTGGCAGCTAGCGTCGGTTCGTCGGCTGCGAAAGGAATACCGGAACCATCCCCACGCTACCTACCTCTGCTGCAAAGGAAGCTCGTCACGTCCAAGGCAGCCGAGCGCTGCTGGCGGCCGACGCGCTCCGGCTTAATCCGTATAAAAAAGAGGTGACCAACATGAACGACGAACAACGTATTCGTGACAGGGCATACGAGATCTGGGAAGCCAAGGCCGGCCTGAAGGCCAGGAAGGCGAGCACTGGAAACAGGCCCGCGATGAGATGGAGCCCTTCTACAAGGAAGGCGACGCCACGGCTGGCAGCGTAGAAAGCAGCGTGGCGATTCCAATGCCGAAACCCTCCAAGGAGTGAGGTTGCCGCGCCGAGCGCCATCATCGACCGATCAAAGCAGCCATCGACCCGCTCGGGCCGATGGTTGCCTCAGCGAAACACAAACCGTGCCTTGCCCCAACGAGGGCTTGGCGCTGCGGTCAGCGCGCACTACCGTGTTACGACGAGCCGCTCGTAACGCGCGGCTGTCTTGTTTTGGAGGAAGGCGACTGATGAGTGCGGAAACCATGCGTCATGTAGAACACCGTCCGGGCGGCGATGCCGAATGTCTGAAGCTGGTCGACGGGCCGATCCCCGAGCCGGGCCCGCACGATGTGCTGGTGCGGGTGGCCTACGCCGGTATCAACCGCCCGGACATCTTTCAGCGCTCCGGCAGCTACCCGCCACCACCGGACGCATCGCCGCTACTTGGCCTGGAAATCTCTGGCGAGATCGTCGCACTCGGCGCTGAGGTAACCGGCTGGAACGTTGGCGATAAGGTTTGTGCCCTGACGCCCGGCGGTGGGTACGCCGAATATTGCGTGGCGCCGGCCGAACACTGCCTGCCGGTGCCCGACGGGCTTTCCCTGCTGGAGGCGGCGGCGCTACCGGAAACCTACTTTACGGTCTGGAGCAACGTGTTCGAACGCGGTGGCCTGAAGCCCGGTGAAACATTTCTGGTACACGGCGGCTCCAGCGGCATCGGCCTGACCGCGATCCAACTGGCCAAGCAATTCGGTGCCACCGTATTCACCACCGTCGGCAACAGCGAGAAGGCCGACGCCTGCCAGCGCGCCGGAGCGGATCGGGTCATCAACTACCACGAAGAAGACTTCGTCGAAGTGCTAAAGCAAGCCACCGATGGCAATGGCGTCAACGTGATCCTCGACATGGTCGGCGGCGACTACATCCCCCGCAACGTCAAATCCCTCGCCGTGGAAGGGCGGCTGGTGCAAATCGCCTTCCTCAAAGGCAGCCGCGTCGAACTCGACACCTCGCCCATCATGCGCAAACGCCTGACCTTCACCGGCTCGACCTTGCGCCCGCGCAGCCGCGAGGAAAAAGCCGGCATCGCCGCGGCACTGCACGAGAAGGTCTGGCCGCTGCTGGACCAGGGCCTATGCCACCCGGTGATCCACGCCACGTTCCCCCTGGCCGAAGCCGCAGCTGCGCACCGGCTGGTGGAAAGTAGCAAGCACATCGGCAAGATCATGTTGAAGGTTGGGCCGTAACTTCTGCGTCGCGGATCGGTTCGGTACCCTACCCGGCGGCGCGGTCGAGCATCCGGCGGACGCGTCATGGCGCGCTGCCGGGTCGTGACGGCTTTTCGGTAGTCCTCACCTGTGCCGGTCGTCGTCCGGCTGCGGCTGCGCACGGCAGCCGACAGTCGGTACGACCGCTTTAGTCAGCGCCTTCCAACCCATTTCGGCCCGTAAACAGGGCGTTTCACCTGGGTGGCGCGGCTTATCCGGCCGCACCTCCGAATACCGCATCTGTCTCAGCAGAAAGTGCCCTCGACGGGGGTCGATGCAGAAGCCGATGAAGCGAGAACTGGATTTCAAAGCGATATTCGAAGCCCTGCCCGCACCCAATCTGGTCCTTTCCGCCGACCCAGGCTTCATCATTCTGGCGATCAGCGATGCCCATCTGCGTGCCATCAACAAGCGCCGCGAAGATTGCATCGGCCGTTCGATATTCGACGTATTCGGCAAGAATCCGGATGAGGCGGATGAGTTCGGCAGTTGTGCATTACGCGCTTCGCTGGACCGCGTCCTGCAAACCGGTATGGCCGACCGCATGGCGATCATCAAGTACGACATACCCAAACCGGAGGCGGAAGATGAAGGCTACGAAGTGCGTTACTGGAGTCCGGTCAACGTCCCGATCTTCGACAAGAAGAGAAAGATGTACTGCATCGTCCACAAGACCGAGGACGTAACCGAACGGCTCCTCAGCCGAGAAGAGTCCAGGCAGCGGATGGACTATCTCGACGAGCGTTTTCGCGCAGCGCTGCTGGCCTCCGGGACCGGCACCTTCAATTGGTATCTACCGGCCGGCATCCTTCACTTCGATAGCGCCATGGAGCAGATACTCAATCTTCCGCTGGGCCAGAAGCTCGATACCGTCGACGCCTTCCTGCAGCACCTTCACCCCGAGGACCGACAGCGGATATGCCAGGCGATGGAGCATTACGCCGACAGCCAGGACTTCTCGGTGGAGTTTCGTTTGGCGCGCACAGATCCCGAGCAATGGCTGGCGTGTAAGGCCAAGGTGTTCCGCAATGCGGTGGGCGATCCTACCCACGTGGCCGGGGCCTGTACGGATATCAGCGCACGCTGGCATGCCGAAGAGGCCCTGCGCATCAGCGAGCACCGTTTGCGGCAGCTCAACGAGAACCTGGAAGCGCGAGTAGCCGAGGAAGTGGCCGAGCGCGGCAGAACCGAAGAGGCGCTACACCAGGCACAGAAGATGGAGGCCGTCGGTCAGCTCACCGGCGGCATCGCCCATGACTTCAACAACCTGCTCACCGGCATCGTCGGCAGCCTCGACCTCATGCAGCGGCGCCACCGTCGCGGCGAGCCGCTGGATTTCGACCGCTACATCAACGCAGCGGTCAGTTCTGCACAGCGTGCAGCGGCCCTGACGCAACGGCTGCTAGCCTTTTCCCGCCGGCAGACACTGGATCTCAAACCGATTGACGTAAACCAGATGGTCGCCTCGCTCGAGGATCTGCTGCATCGCACCACGGGCGAAAACATCACCATCGTCACGGCGCTGGCCCCCGATTTACGGCCCGCCTGCATGGATACCAACCAGCTCGAAAGCGCCCTGCTCAACCTGGTCATCAACGCGCGGGACGCCATGCCTCATGGGGGCAGAATCACCCTCGCAACTAGCAGCTT
>Ga0070754_10001851_pt1 | contig 16313 bp, 16 predicted proteins | sample VirMetDEL_Sep_01_FD_75181 | JGI IMG/M metagenome (GOLD analysis project Ga0070754, IMG submission 75181) | Aqueous microbial communities from the Delaware River and Bay under freshwater to marine salinity gradient to study organic matter... | ecosystem: Environmental > Aquatic > Marine >... | reverse complement strand
AGAATCTCATCGCTGTCGACATCCACATCGGAGGGCTTCTTGTAGATCTGACGCCCACCGGACAACACCTGTATCCGCTGAACCCCCGGAGATAGCGTCTTCAGAATGAAGAGCCGATCTTCCCGAGTTTGCCTCTGTTTGGGCGCGGATGACATGGTTCACCTCATGTGATGGTCGGAGCACCGATCGCGGGCAGAGCCCCAGAGAATGTTGTGATGGTGAAGTTGGCAGGGCTGACACCCGTCGCCTTGAGGACCACCTCATTTCCGATGGGTCCACGCGGACCCGTCACGGTGACGTCCGACCCGAGTACAGATGCACTGTACCCAGGAAGAGCATCAATCGCCGTCTGAAGGTTGGTCGCCGTATTGGCTGTGCTTGCAGCATCCACGGCGAAGTCCACACCAGCGGTCAGCGTGTAGCGACCGATCAGAATAGATGTCGCGCCGAGAAACGCAGCACTGGCGACGGTGATCGTCGCCGAGCCTCCAGCGGGAGTCCCCGCGAGAAGACCGAGCCGCGTCGTCGTACCCCGAATCCCCTGGTACTGACACTCAGGACCCCGACCCGGAACTTCGGGGAAAGACTGCCTCAGATACGTGTTGATCTGAACCGTGGGGTTACCCGCCGTGCCACGGGAAGGATCAGATCCCTCCCGAAGAGCAGCGACCAGAAGCCGAAACGGCTTTTGTGCAGTGACGAGACGCTTGCCCATGCCTACCCCCTCTGACCCAGACGACGGTTGATCTCAGCGATGATCCGACGACGAGCATCGGAAGCCATTCGGATTCGCTGGCTCAACTCCTCTTCGCTCATGTCATCGCCGTACAGGAACGGGTAAGAATCCCCGCCCATCTCACCCGACACTTCCAAACCGACGTTGAAGTAGTCCTCAAGCTCGTTGAGGCTCAACTGCGTGGAAACGTCCACGACCTTCTCAATCAACGCACGCTCCTTCGCGGAGGGCGGCTTCAGAGAAGGATCGGATTCCATGGCCTGCTCAAAGCGGTTCTGGAACTTGTCCAGCTTCACCAGGTCATGGGAGAGAGCCGCCTCGTAGGAGGAAGCCTTGCTCTTCAACTGGTACTCGACAACGATGTTCTCGAATACAACAGCATAGTGAACCGCGTTGTAGTGACCCATCGTGTCGAGGTACTTGTTGTCCTTCTCGACAATGTCGAGACCCGACGACTGAACCGTCTCACACGCCGAAGCCAGTTCCCTGGTGTTGTCCACGATCGCCATGCATCCGAGGAGGTCACCAAGCAGGTAGAAGGGGTACTTCTTCAGTCCCTGCTTCCGCCAGGTCGAGACCATCTCTTTGGCCCGAACCTTCCCAGGACCCCCAACGATCTTGTTGAGAGCCTTGGTCGCGCGTGGCTTGACGTATTTGTTCACGATTCCGAATGCTCTGATGAAGAAGTCTCCAGGACCACCCTTGCCGTTGTCCTGCATCACGAGTTCGTCAATGCTGGAGGGAGGGACACCCGTGTCCCTGGCGATCATGTCCCGGAAGAAGTCCCCCTGACGCTTACGCGCCCCATTCGACCGGTTCGGGTACGTCTTCATGAATGAGGCAAGCTCATCACCCCGAATCCGAAGTTCGTCTTCACGCTTCTGAAGATCCTTGATTCGCTTGACGATCTTGTCGCCCTTTCCAGAGAGAATCTCGTCATTCTCGACCAGAAGACCCAGATCGAAGCCGTCCTGAACCATCTGACGCATACGGATGATTCGGCGAAGAAGGTCTCGGTTGGAAATCGCCAGGGAAACCTTGAGATCACGTGCCTCAAACTCACGGATCAGACCCAGCACAAAGTCAAGGGCCTTCAGAAACTCGGGCTTCCTGGCAGACGTGAGGTGTCGAAGCGCCAGGCGAACAGATGCCCGCTGGAGCGAAGAGGCACGGCGACCATGGGGCAGACGCTCAAGTGCAGCGAGTTGCTTGGCGAGGACTGCGCTCACACGGACAAGCTCGTCATCAACCTCAGAGACTGCCGAGTAGTCATCGGCAAGGGAAGGCTGTCCTGGAGGGCGAACGCTCATCAGAAGATGAGCATCCTCCAGGCTCTCAAGAGCCTCGTTCAGAGAGGCCACCACATCAGAGACCAAAGACATTCTTACTCCTCTACCTTGCCGAGGATGCTTCCCCACCCGCTCATCTGAGCGTTGGCGAACGTGCTGTTTCCATCGAGGACGGTGTACGTCCCATCGCCGTTGTCACGGAGACTGATCGGCTTCCTCCGATCCATCTCACCCCAGTACGCCAACCACATGAATCGGTTCGCGTTTGCGATACCCTTCTCACGTGCCCGGATTGGAGTCAGGTCATCCAATGAGACCTCAACGGCACCGGGAACCCGCTTGAAAAAGCGGTAGAGATCATCTGGTAGCGGATGGGGAGTCCAGTCCTGCCACGACGAGTTGAGCGTAGCATCCACCTCAGCGGGCGTCGGCTTGCGACGACCCGACCACAGAGCGGCATCTCCAAGAGACACCTTCGCGTAGCGGGACGCCACTCTGCTTGCTGAACCAACCGACTTCTTGCTGGATGCCATCACCTGTCTCCCATCGGGAGTGATCTCCCGCTCAATCACACACGCAGGACGACGAATCAGGAATCCCTGCGGGGCCTTCTCGTACCACTTCTGGTAGAACTCACCCTTGGGCACCACCCGCACCGTCTCATCAGGGTCGGGGATGTTCGGGTCCGCAACGTAGACGTTCAGATCATCGTCCACGTCGAACACCAGCGAGGCGTGGGACCACTCTCGACCCTCTGGGTTCCATGCGATGACCACGGGCTTGCCCGCATCCGTCCACGACTTCAACTGCCGCACCGTCGAAGGCAACGTCAGAGTCGCCCTCATCCCGTAATGGTTCGCCGCAGCCAGCATCGGTTCCCACGCCGCGCCCTGCAAGGGCATCGCTCCGACAACCTTGTTCACCCGAGCGGGTGAGCACTCTGCCTCGGGGACACCGAGAGCACGAAGCGCCATACACAACGACGTTGTGACGCAGTTGTACTGGTTCTGCTGTCGAACCGGGATCACGTCAGCTTTGGCAGTGCGGCGTCCCATCAGCGGTCCATCTTCTCCTGGAGGTCAGCGAGAACCGTCAGGATATCCGCCAACTGCCGAACGTCGTAGCCACGGATCATACTCAGATCCCTCTGAATCTGGGCGGCAAGCTCACGATTCTCAAAGAGCATCTCCCGAGCCTCTGCGTCCGTCCAACGCTGACCCGAGGGCAGACGGCGAATCCCATTCTTGAGAAGGTTATTTCCGATCGCTTCGAGGGTGTAGAAGTAGCGGTTGAGGTCGTTGCCTCGAAGGAGGTCGCTCGTCCGCGCCAGTCCCACTGCATCCAATACCGCCTTGCCGAGGGCCTTGTCGTCGACCCGAGCCTTTCGCTTACCCATGATTCCCGCCTTCTTCTTGCTCATGTCCTTCAAGGTCAGAGCCATGTTGAGCGCCCGGAGCAGCGAGGTCTCCTCGGTAGACCGCTCCGCTTTCTTCTTCAGCTTGGTGATCTCACCCTTGATCTTGGCGACCGGAATGTCCTCGTCTTCGGGGATGCCGAAGTGCTTGTGGAGACGACCCGGCTTCTTGACGGCCTTCTGAATCCAGTCCTTGGCCACCCGGCGTGCCGAAGCACTCTTCTTCCGCCGCCGAACCTCGGAGAGCCAGACCGACCGGATCTCCGGGTCCGCATACATGTCCCGCATGTCCTTCGGAAGACCTCGGTAGATCTCGGCATCAGACAGATCGTTGAAGGCCCGCTGCATCTTCGGGACCATCTTGGCGAAAGCCCGAGAAATACGGCTCGGGCTCACAGCCCGGTTGAGGATCTTCTGAGCCTGGGCAGAACTCAACCCCAAGCTACGCTCAAGGATCTGCTTCACCTCGGACCACGACTTGCCCTCCAAGTCCAGGTCAGCGGCTTCCAGTTCCGAGTCCTCCGGGATGTAGTCATCGAGGTTGGGGATTTCGATCATCGGAGCATCCGACGTGCGAAGCCAATCAACCAGAGGCTTCTGACGGACGGACAGACCGCCATCACCCGTCGTGCGGACGAAGTTCTTCCGATCATCGAGTCCCCGCATGATCGAAGACCACAGCCACGCTTGCGTAGGATTGCTCGCGAGAGCGCGGTCCATCCGCTTACCGATGGCAGCGAGGTAGAACTCACGCGCGAGGTAGTCGAGCGAGAAAGACCCATCTCCCTCGTAGCCCGGAACCGGAACGAACTCCGTCCCTTCCACATCCTGAGGGAAGGGAAGGTAGCGACCCGCATCGACCGACCGTGCCCAGTCCCGCGTGTTGTTCCGCGAAGTCCGGTAGAGGGTGGACAGAATCCAGGTCAGGCTGATCTTGGACTGCTTACGCGCCTGCTCACCCACCGCGTAATAGATGCTCTCGCCGAGAGGGTAGGCGAAGTCATCGGGATCGCGCGGGACGTACCGACCGCGAATCTTGGACCGGGGATCAGACTTGGGCACATCCGGGAAGGCGCTCACGCGATCATCGAAGCGATCACCCGGCCACTGGAGTCCACCGTAGGACTGCACCGAAGCTAGGTCCTCGCCCGTCACACCCTTGAGAGCAGGCTGGTACTTCGAGGCTTCATCAACCGCCTTCCCCATGACGGCACTGGCACCACGCGAAACCGCCGTGAAGAATCCCGCGTCCCATCCCCACATAGGGATCTGCATCAATCCCGCAGTCAGGCCGCCATCAAGGCGAGCCCTCGAATCGGGATCGTCAAGGCCACCGCGCTCCGCCAGAAGCGCCTCGTAGCGTGCGATCGACTCACCGCCGCGCTTCATGGCCGCCTCGACCCGAGCCGGAGCGTCACCACTCAGACCTGCCAGGAACTGGGACCGCGCATAGTTGTCCCGACCCGCCTTGTTGCTCCCGGAAGGCGAGGCTGCATCCCGAAGGTGAAACAACATCACCTGTCGAGTCAGACTTCCCGTCGGGAGCGTCGATGCCAGGCGCACAACAGAACTAGCGACGATGTTCATGTGAGATCTCCATACCCAGATCAGAGGATAGACACGCTATTGGAGCCCACGGAGAGAAACCCACTCCGACCCACATTGACCCACTTGACACGGATTTCCGCAGTGCATACGATGGTGCTGGACCTGACCTAACCAACTGTCCTGTCCGACCAAACACCACCAAAAAATACCGGTCTCGCTTGCGAGCAAGGACAAGGAATCTTCATGAAGCGTCGTATCTCGCGTCTCGTCTGCCTTCTCTCCCACCTTCACACGACTGTTCCGAAGGACGGCCCCGAGGCAGAGCACACGATCTCAAGCTGGCTAAAAGCCACATCCGCCTCCGAGGGAATCAGCCGGTCCATCCTCCGTCGGGATCTAATCTTCTCGAACAACTACCGTGGAGATGGTTCCACGTCGCGGTTTGCCTCTGACGCGCTCGCAGCCTCCCAGGGTCGAGGTGATGATCTCCTCGCGGCTGTGAACGCGAAGGCAGACGAGACCTACCTCAAGGAGGTCATCGCGGGGTTCGTTCCCCGGACGCTCTCCTCGATCTGGATCGAGGACCAGATTCAGAACCACGGCCTCTGTGGTCGTCTGACTACGGTTCTCCTCCGTCGGAGCCGAGACTCCGCATCGGAGATGCGGTCCTTCGTGGGTCTGTGGCTCGCCACGTGGGGGAACGAAGGGACCTTCGATGCCGTTCTGAAGACGGAAGGAACGGTCAGGATCTCCGTCATCATCGACTTCCTGAAGAAGAAGCTCCGCAGCGAGTACTACTCACGCGGGCAGAACCCTCTTCTCCGGATGCGCGGAGCGCGGACCGAGCTTGAGATCCGCCGTCGCCGTCAGGAAGGAAGGGACGTCATCCTGGCTGGCGCTCCAGAGTGGGGCATCGAGACCCAGACGGTCTACGACGAAGAAGAGAGTGCCGTCGGATTTGACTTCGTGGATACGACCATGGAGTCTCCCGAAGATGCGCTGATCCGGAGAGACCTCTCAAAGGCCCGCATCGAGAAGTGCCGCTCGACGCTCATGGAGAACCACCCCAAGGCCGCCGAACGATTCGTGCGAATCTTCGATGCGATGGCTCAGGGTCAGTCCCGAGATGAGATTGCGGGACTCGAAGACATCTCCATCAGTCGGGCAGCGAAGCTGGTGTGTGAGATTCGCTCCGAGCTTCGCATCTCGGAGATCTCGGTCGAAGAGGCCGACGTGATCCTCCGAGCCATCAACGATGAGCCCTTCTCCACGAGAGAGGAGATCGCCGAGTCCGTCAAGATGGACTCGGAAGCCATCGCCCGATGCCTCCGGTACCTCGTAGAGACCGAGATCGTGTCAGAGAAGGGGGGAGACTCCTACGTGCTGACCTCCCGCCTCTCCAAGTAAACCATCTCGGGAGTGGTCAACGATCTCGGCGTGAGCGATCAAGACCCCCATAGGGAAGCCGTTCGAGAAGACCAGTATCGAGTCTCCCATGGGAGACTCGATATTTCCCGCTGAGATCTTCCCCGCGCCCAACGCCCTCAAGCATCGGCCTCCTGTCTCTAGTGCATCAGAGACAGAAAAATCGCCCAGGTACTGAAGAGGCAAAAGGTCGCCCACAGCGACAACCCACACGGGACTCATGGTCTTTGGCTCCGGACAAGGGGGTGCATCGTTCTCGCCACCAAGTATAGAGTACCCCGTAGCCTCCACTGAATCCGGTGGAGTGTCTGGGTCTCGCGATCAAAGACCCCGTGTCTTTGAGGTCCACTTCGGCCATCGTCACCAGCGGTGTGAGTCGATTGAGTCACCGGGAGCCTGGATGGGGGAAACCCCAGGGGTCAAGGAACAGCCTCCGCTACCGATCTTTCACAGCGAAGGGACTAATCAAGGGTTGGCCCACACCTCTCCGTCTTCTCTCTGACTGACAACCAGAGAACCAGGAGACAGAGAGACGGGTCCTCGGAACCAGCCTCGGCTCAGGTTCACCTGACTCATTCAAACTCGACAGCTTCCCAACCTGTGAGGGGGTCGAGGAGACAGGAGAAGGAACGGAGTCGACGGGTCGGGTTCTTTGGCCGCGAGATAATCCTCAGTCTTCCTCATCTGGATGACCTTCGGGTCAGAGGGAGTCAGCCCATCAAACAGATCTCAATGAGTCTCAGTACTCAGTAGAGTCTCAGTACTCAGTAGAGTCTCAGTACTCAGTAGATCCTAGTGGAGAGAGAAGACCTCTTTAGAGGTCTGAGGGGTGAGGGAAACCGAAGGTTGACCGATTTAACAACACCACGAAGAAGACAAAGAACAAGAACACTACGGCTAACAAGAACAGTAGTAAGACAGAGACTACGAAGTAGACGACAAGTACAGAGAAGACGAAGCCAACGTAGAAGAACAACAAGCCCAATACGACAGCAGAGTCCAAGACCAACAAGTCCGAAACGACGAAGTCGAAGTTGAGTTCGAGTTCCCTAGACCCCAGGGGCCGTAAGGTCTCTGGGGTCTCTTCTTGTAGGTAGGTAGTCTCTCTATGATCCTCCTGTACCTGAGGAGGTCTCATGGGACGGGCTGACTACAGAGGGGGGATCGCCCCCATCCGTACAACCGAGCAACTGATGGAGATCCTCCCCATCCCGCTCTACTTGATGGTGTCAGGGTATGCGGGTCCAATCTTCCCGAGGACGGATCGTTCCAACCCTGCTCCTGCTGTGGGGATTGTCGGCACACGAACGATTCCTGATTCTCTACGACCCTCCATGAGAGGAATCCTACCTGTCTGGATTCACTGGACCCAGTGGAGGGATGTCGTTGTTCCTCTCCTGGAGGATGACCGGGTGACCTCGTGGGCAGGAGTCCTCTCTGATCTGGGAGACCTCTTGAAGCTCGCTGTTCCTGTGAGGAGTCCTAGTGGTTCAGTTGTCTACCCTGTAGGAACCTCGGTCGGGAACCTTGCCTACTCCACGAAGATCCCTGGTGGTCTGTACGCTCCTGACTATGGAGATGCCACAAGTCTGATCGACCAGTACCGATCGTTGATCGGCGAGACTTCCGGTTGATTTTCTGACGGCATGGGGGGTCCGATGAGATGGTTGTCGGGTACTTCATAGCAGGAGGTACCGGATGGCGAAGAAGGACCAGGTAGGCAAGACCGTTTGGGTCGCCTGTCGTGCGGTTGCTGCCTGTGAAGGGAAGCATTCCACCGTAGAGATGGTCCGGAAGGTCAACGGATCAACCGCCATCCGATACCGTTGCCAGTCCTGTAAGCGCCTGTTCCAGATTGTGTTCTAATGGCGTCTCCCATCCTGTTTCATGGACCCCTCGCTCGACATGAGGCGGTCACCGTCGCAGCGTCGAAGGGACGCATGATCTCCGACCCCATCGGGGATGGGGGACTCAAGGTCGATGACTCTCGGAGGATTGTCTCTCTGGCAGGGATGTCGGGCATCGGAGACAAGAGACCTGTGATCGTTGTCGGCCCCCTGGACCAAGCGACCCCCGAAGCGGCTGACGCGCTCCTGAAGACGTTGGAGGACCTGTCCGAGGGTCCTCTGTTGATCTTCCTGTGGGCTGACTACCTCGGGGGCGTCATCGGGACGATTCGCTCTCGGACCTCTCATCAGTGGTGCCCACCCAACAAGGGGTGGACCTCCCTGTTTGTAGACGAGCACTCTGAGGGCCTCTATGAGGCGTGGGCATCTTCTGACGCTGCGAAGGTGATGGAGATCATCTACCAGCGACAACGCGACTGGAAAGCCCTCTTACAGGGATTCTGTGAGGTGCTTGCAGAACGAAGCTCGACCTCCAAGAGAGCCGCGAAGACCTGGCTCCAGGTTCGCCACCTCTTGGACGGGAAAGGGTCTCACCTGATTGCCGCTACGGCTCTACTCGACACCCTCGAAGGGGGGGCCTCGTGAGAATCGCCTGGAGCAAACCACCCCCACTCATCATGTGCGCGGGCAATAATCACTTCTTGCGTCAACGGGCGTTGCGGTTCCATATCGGAAAAGCACATTCTGCCGGGTACGACATTCGGTTCGTTGTTTCTGATGCCGAAGTCAACGAAGCGATTTCGATTTCGGAGACATGGGGGACACCCACCCTCCTGGTGGCAGATCCAAATGTTGTGGATTTCGAGACGGCGAAAACGTATCAAGAGGCACCCGTCCCGAAGACCAGCATCCTCTTCAACGTCTCCGGACCACCGAACGAGAAGAAGATGCCCGTGGTCGGGTTGGTGCATGGCGCGCACCAACAGGTCTTCAACCTCCCTCCGAAGAAGAAGGACCTCAGAGATCTCGCCATCCGGTTTGCCCGTGCCGAGGCATCCCGTCTCTTGGGGTCCAAGGATGTGCTGGACCGAAAGCTGGCGGGGTCTCTCGTTCGTGCTGTTGGGACTGATCTGGGATCCATGTCCTTCGAGATCGAGAAGGCGGCGGCTCTGTGCCGGTACGAGAGCCGCACCAAGATCACAGCGGATGACCTCAAGAAGACCATCCACCCATCGGCCCAGGTTGACCTACAACCACTTCGCGAAGCTCTGGCTGATGCGGACGGTGTCCGGACAGCGGCGGCTCTCACGAAGATCAAGAGAAGATCAACCTCGGACCCGACGATGATGCTCCTTCGAGCACGTGGTGGTCCCGCTGATCTGGTCTACCGATGGCTTCAGACAGCACTTCTCTTGTCGGATGGTATCCCCGTCTCCGGCATCGCCACTTCACTCGGTTCACCCGAGTGGGCCATCACACGAGAAATCGCCGCCGCGAAAAAATGGGGCCGGGAAGATTTGACGAGGCTCTTGTCAGACCTTGCCCATGTTGATCGAGGCGTATTCAAGGGCATTCCCGCTCCCTGGACCGCATGTGAAGCGGCCCTCCTCCGAGGCTGTCACTCGGTATCCCTCCGATACCTCACACCATGAGTGTGCGGTCCTCCTGCGTCACTCACGACCGGACGTGAGGCTTCCCACAACCCCCCTAGAAACTTCCTTTGAAGGACATCCCATGAAAGACCTCGCACCAACAGACATGGACACGACCCTCTACTCCTCTCTGCTGTGCGAGTCTATGAGTCCGAGTTCTGGGGGAAGCGCCTCTCTGCCTTCGGTCGTCTTGGAGGATGGCTTGGAAGACACCCCCGAAGTTGAGATCGACCTGAGCAGAGACGCCAACCTGACCGACTTTGCCCTCGACCTGCTGAGGGCCTACTACATGCGGCCCGAAGAGAAGTCCCCCCAGGAAGCCTTCGCTCGTGCCGCCCTTGCGTACTGCGATGGCGACGGAGCCTTTGCCCAGCGAATCTACGACTACGTGAGCAAGGGGTGGTTCATGTTCGCCTCCCCGGTCCTGAGCAACGCCGTTCTCTCGGGGGAGAAGTGGAAGGCGCTGCCGATCTCTTGCTTCCTGACCTATGTGCCCGATACGCTGGACGGACTGATCTCCCACACGGCTGAACTGCGGTGGCTGAGTGTGAAGGGCGGCGGCGTCGGGGGTCACTGGTCCTCCGTCCGCTCGGTCAGCGGCAAGTCACCAGGTCCGATTCCGTTCTTGAAGACCGTCGATGCCGACATGACGGCGTACCGTCAGGGCACGACGCGCAAAGGCTCCTACGCTGCGTATCTGGATGTCTCGCACCCCGACGTGCTGGAGTTCTTGCAGATGCGTCTGCCCACGGGCGGGGATCCCAACCGCAAGTGTTTGAATTTGCACAACGCGTTGAACATCACCGATGCGTTCATGGAAGCCTGCATCGAGGGCAAGGAGTGGAACCTCGTGGACCCCGCTGACGGGTCGATTCGGGACACGATGCCCGCACGCGAGTTGTTCGAGCGCATCCTTGAGGTGCGGAGCCGAACGGGCGAGCCTTACCTCAACTTCATCGACACCGCGAACCGGGCAATGCCGGAACCCCTGCGTCGGCTGGGCCTCAAGATTCACGGATCAAATCTGTGCAACGAGATCCACCTTCCCACGGCGGAAGACCGCACGGCGGTGTGTTGCTTGAGCAGCCTGAACCTGGCTCTCTACGACGAGTGGAAGGACACCTCTCTGGTCCGCGATCTGATTCGGATGCTCGACAACGTGCTCCAAGTGTTCATCGACAACGCCCCCGACGAACTCCATCGAGCCCGGTACAGCGCGGCTCGTGAGCGCAGCCTCGGTCTGGGTGCGATGGGTTTCCACGCCTACCTTCAGAAAAACATGATCCCGTGGGAATCTGCGATGGCGAAGGGGATCAACCTTGAGATGTTCAACAACATCGAGAACGAGGCGATCTCAGCGTCCGCTGCCCTCGCCGTCGAGAAGGGCGAGTACCCGGATGGGGTTGGCTCCGGTCGCCGCAACGCTCATCTTCTCGCCATCGCCCCGAACGCCAACTCCAGCATCCTGCTCAACATCAGCCCGTCCATCGAACCCTGGAAGTCAAACGCGTACACACATCGGACACGAGCCGGATCCCACCAGGTCCGGAATCCTGTTCTCACGAGTCTTCTTGATGAACGCATCCCCGATCTCACAGAGCGGGAAAAGGTCTGGTCGAGCATCACGACGAACGCCGGGTCGGTTCAGCACCTCGATGATGAGATCCTGTCCGACTGGGAGAAGCAGGTCTTCAAGACTGCCTTCGAGATTGACCAGAGGTGGGTCGTCGGCCATGCGGCTGACCGTCAGCAGTTCATCTGCCAGGGCCAGTCGGTCAACCTGTTCTTCCCGGCAGGTTCCGATCGACACTACGTCCTCCAGACCCACATCAAGGCGTGGAAGGAGGGGCTGAAGGGTCTCTACTACCTCCGCACCACCGCTGGCGTCGATGCTGACAAGGTGTCCGCCAAGATCGAGCGGGTTGCTCTCAAGGACTACGTCGAAGAAGAGGAGTGTCTTTCATGTCAGGGTTGACCGATTACAGCGTGGCCTTTCGGCCTTTCAAGTACCCGTGGGCGATGGAGGCCACGGAGGCGCACGAGAAGATTCACTGGGGAACTTGGGAAGCCGAACTCCAAGAGGACGTGAAGCAGTGGAAGTCGGGTGATCTCACCGATGTCGAGAAGGCCCACATCACCCAGATCCTGAGGCTCTTCACGCAGAGCGATGTGCAGGTCGGCGGGAACTACTGCGATCTCTTCATCCCGAAGTTCAAGAACAACGAGATCAGGAACATGCTCCTGAGCTTCGCGAACCGCGAGGGTGTCCACCAGCGGGCCTACGCCTTGCTCAACGACACGCTGGGTCTTCACGAGCGGGAGTACTGGGCTTTCCTTGAGTACGAAGAGCTTGTCGCGAAGATTGAGTTCATGCAGGACAACAACGTGAGCACCAAGGGTGGCCTCGGTCGTGCTCTCGCTCAGTCGGTCTGCAACGAGGGCATGAGCCTGTTCTCGGCCTTCGTCATGCTGCTCAACTACCAGAGATACGGCAAAATGAAGGGGATGTGTACTGTTGTCGAGTGGTCGATCCGCGACGAGACACTGCACGTTCAGTACATGGCGAAGCTCTTTCGTGCCTACTGTGCCGAGAACCCGCGCATCGTCCGCGACGACTTCAAGCGAGACATCTACACGATGTACGAGCGAGCGGTTGGTCTTGAGGACAAGGTGATCGACCTTGCCTACCAGGTGGGTCCGGTCGAGGGGTTGTCCGCCGACGAGATGAAGACGTACATCCGGTACCTCGCGGATCGGCGTCTGATTCAGCTTGGCCTCAAGGGCATCTTCAAGCAGAAGGACAATCCGTTGCCCTGGCTTGACTGGGTTCTGAACGGGGACTCCATGTCCAACTTCTTCGAGAAGCGGGTCACCGACTACTCGGCGTCGGGTCTCACGGGATCCTGGGGTTGGGATGGTGAGGCTGCGGCCAAGTAGCGGTGTGTGGGGGGTATCATCCCCCCATGAACGGCAAGGACCTCTACATCCTCCAGATGGACGTGACTGGAGACATCAAAGTAGGGCGGTCCAAGCACGTTCAGAAACGAATCAAGCAGCTTCAGACGGGATGTCCTCACCGTCTGAAGCTGATCCTTCACGTTCCCGATGAAGGATATCGAGAGCGTGTCATCCACCGCGTCATGTGCGAACGCAGTCTTCGCCGAGACGGTGAGTGGTTTGAGGAGGGCGCTCTCGCTGAGCTTCCGGAAGACCTCTACGAGAGGCTCGATTTGGAAGATCAGGACTGGTGGCGTCAGAACTAGAGTTGTCCGAGGAGGTGTGCTGCCTCATCCAGCTTGGACTGTGCCTGGGAGACCAGGGAGAATGACTTCTTGACCACCGGGTCCGTGACGTCATCACCATACTGATGATCCCACTGTGCGAGCTTGACGGCGAACTTCTGGACTTCCTTGTAGATCTTCTTTGCCTCGGACTCGAACTTCTCCATATCTTCCATCCGGGAAGTCTTCAGCCCAGCCAGAATCGCACGTCGATCTTCCGAGCCCTTGGGAAGTGAGGCCGCCAGCCGAATGAGAGACTTGCGATCAGAAGCGGTGATGGTGCGAGACATGAGATCACTCCAAGGGGAAATCCTGATACCAGGGTAGGGTCATAGCCATCCTACCGGGTAGGATGCCCCCATGAGTGATGGCTTCCAGACCGCTCGTCTCTACGTCGAGATCAACCACCGAGCCAAAGACGGCGCTCTCTCCTGTTCTCACGGAGTGGCATCGGAACAGGATCAAGCCGTCATGGACGGCTGGACCTCGGGGGGTCTTGTGCAGGGATCGAACGCTCTGCTCATCGAGTACCTACGCCGTGAGTCCTACGTCATGGCTCTCACGATCCTCACCCAGGAAGGTAAGACCCTGGAGGACGTGACCCCGGAGGACTTGATGGAGCGCGTTCGGCTCCAGACGCTACGGATGCTCGACCACATCGGTCAGGGTGTGGCCGAGGAGACGGTGAAGCGGATCACCTCATCTCAACGGGGCGGGTAGCGGCGGTCTTCGCCAGCGCGTACCCCTTGTTCTCCTTGACCAACTTACCGTCCTTGACCAATCGCTTGATCATGGCCGAGATGGCATTGGAGCCACCGGCATCGGGGAAGGCGTAGTTGAGGTCACGCACCGTCACCGAGTCACCTGACTCGCGCATGTACTTCAGCAAGGAATCGGGAGTCAGTTTGTCCGAGGCGGTTCGCCTGGGGCTCTTGGCTGACTTCAACAATCCAGCCAGAACTGCACGACGCTCGGGAGAGCCTGCGGTCATGGACGAAGCCAATCGAATCAGTCGGCGGCGGTCAGATGCGGTGAGGATTCGGAACATGGTGCTGATCTCCTGCAAGCCGTGAGGTATCGAAAGGCTACCGCCACTTGGAGTCCGCCTGCTCTTGCAGCAGGTAGAACTTCTCATCGTAGGGGTCCACAGACTTACGCGCACGCTGCTCCTTCCGGGCTTCCTGTCGGAGTGGGAACAGGTCACGGGTCAGCACGAGGTAGTCGCCATCCCGCTCGACACCGGGGATGCCCTCTGCCTCCACGATGTCCGTCATGTACTCGTCTCCGTCATACAGGCGGTCGTCTCCACCATCACGAGCCGCCTGCATGAGAGCCTTGGTGGTCATCTCGGCATAGGGGCGGTCGTAGTCGATGGAGTAGATGAAGGTGCCCTTCCGGGGGGTGTGCCGCAGGAACCCGTGGCCGTGGATGAAGCGGTCGTCGGGGTCTTCCAAGAACGCCCTGTCGTAGACGATGACTCCGGTATCCCCGTCCGACCACACGAGGATGTCCCCAGTCGGTTTGGTGGGTTCGGGTTCACGCTCGGAGAAGTAGAGTGCCTTGATCTCCTCCAAGTCACGTTTGGATTCATCGACTCCCTTGAAGATTTCCCGCAGCCTGTCCATCGTGATCCGGCCATCGCGGAGCAGTTCGGAGTACCAGCCGCGAGCCATGAACTCGCGTACCCGGTCACGCCAGATTGCGAGAGCGTTCTCTCGGCCCGATGAGGTGAAGCCACCCGAGGTATGGCGGGGGTTGAACTCGTACCAACGCTTGCCAAGGAGTTTGCCCAGACCCATCCCCCGATACTCTCGGGCGACCACGAGGAGAGTCGCCCCCCATTCATCCGAAGCACGGGCAACGACCAGATCCTCGGAGTTGAGGACAGCGAGGGTTGCTGCGTACCCCGGATCTCCAGACTTCTCTGACCGGAGGGTCATTGGCTCACCCTTCACAATGAGCCGTTGGAGGATGACCGGATACTCTTGGACGTTCATCCTCGCCACGGGGCTGATCAGGGGGAGGACTTCGGAGAGGTACTTGATTTGCTTGCGGGCACGGATGTCGAGAGGAACGGTGGTGTTGTCCCTCTGGATGTTCTCGTAGTAGTAGTCGGGAAAGTCCCGCCCAAACCTCGGGTCACTGTAGTAGAGCGTCCCGTTGTGGATGACACCAACGAGTTCGCCCTCACGGTTCACGACCTTGTAGCCGTTCTTCATGCGGATGATGGAGAGGTTGTTGACCTGACCTGCGGACCTCTCCCAATCCCGGTTCAGCTTCATCACGTCGTAGTCCCACGTCTCTGCTTCGTGGAACTTGCCCTGTGGGTTCCGGTACTCCAGAAACTCGTCCATCGTCATCAGCCCGATTTCGGTCTTCGGGAACGATGGGGGGAGAGGCGTGGTCGCCGCGTACCGGGAAGCGACACGGGCGGCTGATGCCCACTTGTTCCACCCACTCCCGTCATCCATCGCGTAGACCCGGATGTTCCGGGGACGGATGCGACCGACGTAGGCGACTGTCCCCATGCGCTCAAGGCTCTTGACTGCATCGGACTCCCGACTGTCCTCATCGGGCTGGAAGTGATCGTGGTGGAGTCCTGTGACCTCCAAGATCACCGGGTCGCCTCTCCGCTTCCGGGCTGCGCTGTTCGCCGCCGACTGTGCCAGACCCAACTGCGTGGTCAGGTACACGGCCTCTGCACGGGAGGGTCGGGCACCGACCTCGACACCGAACACAGGCTCCACATTCGTCTGACCCCGTGGCATCAGACCATCGGAGAGGATGTCTTCAAGCACGTCCGACGAGGTGCCATGGTAGTAGGTCTGCTTGCCGAGGTCGATTCGAGACTCGGGTTCGGGTGCTGTGCCACCGACCAGACTCGACACAGGCATGTACGGGCCGTCGAACGAGATCAAGTACCCGGCGACCTCGGGGTACTCACGCACGATCTCCCGCAGCGCCTTGCGGAACCCTCGGTTCTGCTCCGATGCTCCGTTCACATCAAGGTAAACGGGGCTACTCCGACCGCCCATGAACGCGGCGTACCAAGTCCACCCATCATCCCACAACCCCCACGGGAAGCCCTCGGTGTACCGCCACACGCCGTTGTCGTCGCCGT
>Ga0070754_10001850_pt1 | contig 16314 bp, 17 predicted proteins | sample VirMetDEL_Sep_01_FD_75181 | JGI IMG/M metagenome (GOLD analysis project Ga0070754, IMG submission 75181) | Aqueous microbial communities from the Delaware River and Bay under freshwater to marine salinity gradient to study organic matter... | ecosystem: Environmental > Aquatic > Marine >... | reverse complement strand
TCGTCTTCGACGATCAAAATGTGCGGCATTGATTCAATTCTCTCGACGGTCTCAGTTCACAGCGGACGTCGCTTCGACATGACGCGGCAAGGTCACCCGAATACGGGTGCCGCGTTGGCTTTCTGTGTCAGCCGGGCTGTCGATGGTGATTTGTCCATAATGCTCTTCAACGATGGAATAGACCAGTGCAAGGCCCAGACCGGTGCCTTCACCGGGGTCCTTGGTGGTGAAGAAGGGTTCGAACAAGCGGTCCTTGATGTTCTGTGGGATGCCGCTGCCTTCGTCCTCCACGATCAGGTCGACCGTGTGCTCGAAAGCCTCGCTCTTGACGCGTACCGCACTACCGGCCGGGGACGCGTCGCGGGCGTTCGACAACAGGTTGATCAACACCTGCGCCAAGCGCTGGGAGTCACCGTCGACCCAGTGGTCCGGATCGCATAGGTTGAAGAACTGTACTTCGAAATTGCGCCGATTCAAGGCCAGCAGCCCAATGGCATCCTGTGCCACTTCGGCCAGGCACACCGCTTCGTCGTGGTTCTGATGGGCGCCGGCGTGGGCGAAGCTCATCAGCGACTGCACGATGCGCGACACGCGCTTGGTCTGTTCGAGGATCTGCCCGCTGATCTCGGTGATTTCGCCGTCTTCCTCGCGCTCTACGCGCAGGTTCTGCGCCAGGCAGGCGATACCGGTGATCGGGTTGCCGATTTCATGGGCCACGCCCGCCGCCAGGCGACCGATACTGGCCAGGCGCTCGGAATGCACCAGCTTGTCTTCGAGCATCTGGGTTTCGGTCAGGTCTTCGACGAGCAACACCAGGCCGCTGTTACCGGGGGCCAGGGGCTCGTCGATCGCCGCCTTGTGCAGGTTGAGCCAGCGGGTCTGGCCGTCGAGGGTCAGGTGCTGCTTGTGCAAGTGTTCGTCGGGCAGGTTGATAAAGCCTTGCAGCAGTTCCTTCCACGGGTCGCCCAGGGTATTGAGGCGCGAGCCCACGACCCGTTGCGCGGCAATGCCGGTGAGTTCTTCCATGGCCTTGTTCCACATCAGAATCTCCTGGTCCTTGGCCAGGGAGCAGACCCCCATCGGCAGTTCCTGCAAGGTCTGGCGGTGGTAGCGGCGCAGGGCATCGAGTTCGGCGGCCAGGCCAGTGAGGCGTGAGTGATAATCCTCGAGCCGGCTTTCGATGAAGTGGATGTCTTCAGTGACGTAGTTTTCGCCGCTCGCCTTGTAGGGCAGGAACGTTTCCACCATGTCCTGCGACACGCTGGGGCCCATCAGCCCGGACAGGTTGGCTTCGATTCGGTCGCGCAGGCGGCGCAGGGCGTAGGGGCGGCGCTCGTCGAACGGTAGATAGAGGTCGCGCAGCGCTTGTTCGACTTCCTTTTGCGCGGCCTTGTCGCCCAGGGGCTTGGCCAGTTGCGTGGCGAACTCCTGGGGCGAGGCGGCATGCAGTTCGCGGCGTTGCGGGCGGCGCACGTTGTCCACTGCGCAGGCTTCGGCGGCGCTGGTTTCTTCCGGGCTGGCGTTGGTGAACAGCGAGATCAGGGTGAACATCAGCACGTTGGCGGCCAGCGAGGCGATCGCCGCCATGTGCCAGCTGGTGTCGTCGAGCACGTAGATCATGTTCAGTAGCGGGATGTAGAAACCCTGCAGGTTGCCGACCAACGGCAGCAACATGGTCACCAGCCACACCAGAATCCCGGCGAGCAACCCGGCGATAAAGCCGCGTCGATTGGCCCGGCCAGTACAGCACCGACAACACCCCCGGTAGGAACTGCAAGGTGGCGACAAACGCGACGATCCCCAGGTTGGCCAGGTCTTGCCCGGCGCCCAGCAGCAGGTAGAAACCGTAGCCGGCCATGATGATCGCGACGATCAGCGCGCGGCGGGTCCATTTCAGCCAGCGGTAGATATTGCCTTCGGCCGGCGGCTGGTACAGCGGCAGCACCAGGTGATTGAGCGCCATGCCCGAGAGCGCCAGCGTGGTGACGATGATCAGGCCACTGGCCGCCGACAACCCGCCGACATAGGCCAGCAGCGCCAGGGCCGGGCTGTTGGCGGCGATGCCGACGCCGAGGGTGAAATATTCGGGGTTGGTGGTGGCGCCCAACTTCAGGCCGGCCCACAGGATCAGCGGCACCGCCAGGCTCATCAACAGCAGGAACAGCGGCAAGCCCCAACTGGCGCTGACCAGCGAGCGCGGGTTGAGGTTCTCGGTGAACGTCATGTGGTACATGTGCGGCATCACGATGGCCGAGGCGAAGAACACCAGCAGCAACGTGCGCCACGGGCCTTCCTGCAGCGGGGTGTGCAGCGCGGCGAGGGCGGTCTGGTTTTGCAGCAGCCACAACTCCAGCTGTTGCGGGCCGTCGAATACGCCGTAGAGCGCATACAGGCCGACGCCACCGATGGCGATCAGCTTGATCACCGACTCGAAAGCAATCGCGAAGACCAGGCCTTCGTGTTTCTCACGGGTGGCGATGTGGCGTGAGCCGAAGAAAATCGTGAACAGGCTGATCAGCGCGCAGAAGGCCAGGGCCACGCGATACTGCACCGGCTCACGGGTCAGGATGCTGATGGAGTCGGCCACTGCCTGGATCTGCAGGGCCAGCAAGGGCAGCACGCCGATCAGCATGAAAATCGTGGTCAGCGCGCCGGCCCAGGTGCTGCGAAAGCGGAAGGCGAACAAGTCGGCCAGGGACGACAACTGATAGGTGCGGGTGATCTTCAGGATCGGGTACAGCAGCACCGGCGCCAGCAAGAAGGCCCCGGACACCCCGAGGTAACTGGACAGAAAGCCATACCCATACTGATAGGCCAGGCCCACCGTGCCATAGAACGCCCAGGCGCTGGCGTAGACGCCCAAGGACAAGGTGTAGGTCAACGGATGGCGAATGATCGCCCGCGGAATCATTCCGCGCTCACTGATCCAGGCGACACCGAATAGCGCGGCCAGGTAGGCGGCGCTGATCAGCAGCATCTGGGTGAGGCTAAAGCTCATCGGCATCTTTTTGGCTCTGCAGGATGAAAGTCACGACGATCAGGATCAGCCACAGCAGATAGGGGCGATACCAGGCGCCCGTGGCGTCGATCCACCAATCCATGATGGCGGGGGAAAACAGGTAGATCCCGACGACCAGCAGCAGGACCAAGCGATAGATGTACATGTTGGCCTCTGATTGAATAACTGCGGCGATGGTAACGGATGCCTGGCCGGCTGCAAGCGCCTTCAGCGTAACTGCGCTTCGGCCAGCGTGAGTGTGCGCGGGATCAGCTGCGCATCCCAGTGGGCAATGCCCCAATCCAGCAGTTCCCGTGGGCTGGCGTGCAGCAGTTCGTCGCCGGGTTGCTGGCCGAGGGCGCGCAGGGCTCTCAACAGCAAAGGCGTGGCCTGGTCCGTGGTCAAGGGCGGGGAACGATAGGATTTGCCCAACTTGTTACCGTCCGGCTGGACGATCAGCGGCACGTGCAGGTAACGCGGTTGGCGCAGCCCCAATAATTCTTGCAGGTACAGCTGGCGCGGCGTGGAGTCGAGCAGGTCGGCGCCGCGCACGATGTCGGTAACACCTTGCCAGGCGTCATAGAGCACCACGGCCAGTTGGTAGGCGTAGAGACCGTCACGGCGACGGATGATGAAGTCACCCACTTCGCGGCCCAGGTGTTGTCGGAATTCGCCTTGTACGCGGTCGGTAAAGTGGTACTCCAGCTCCGGGACGCGCAGGCGGATGGCAGCATCGTGCTGCTCATGACCGGCATTACGGCACAAGCCAGGGTAGATCCCGTGGTAGGGCTCCAGCTGTTTGCGCGAGCAGGTACAGGCGTAGGCCAGGCCGTGGTTGAACAGGTCGTTCAGCACCTTGGCGTAGGCATCGTGCCGGTCGCTTTGTCGGACCAGTTCACCGTCCCACTCGAAGCCATAGCTTTCCAGGGCATGCAGGATTGCCGCCTGGGCGCCGGGTTCTTCGCGGGGAGGGTCGAGGTCTTCCATACGCATCAGCCAGCGGCCATGGTTGGCGCGGGCGTCAAGGTAAGAGGCGAGGGCGGCGACCAGCGAGCCGAAGTGCAGGTGGCCGCTGGGTGTGGGGGCGAAACGCCCGATATAGGGAGAGGCTGTCATGGGCCGGATACTACTGGAAAATCGCTAAACGCCAGAAACAAAAATGGGGCGTTTGTACGCCCCATTCGTTCAGCTCGGCAGGGGTTACTTGCCGACCTGTTTTTCCTTGGTTTCTGCCAGGTTCTTGCAGTCCACGCACATGTCGGCGGTAGGACGTGCTTCCAGGCGGCGAATACCGATTTCGATGCCGCAGCATTCGCACCAGCCGTATTCTTCGTCCTTGATCAACTGCAGTGTCTTGTCGATCTTCTTGATCAGCTTGCGTTCGCGATCACGGGCACGCAGTTCAAGGGCGAACTCTTCTTCCTGGCTCGCACGGTCGGCCGGATCAGGGAAGTTGGCTGCTTCGTCCTTCATATGGTCAACGGTGCGGTCGACCTCCTGCATCAAGTCTTGTTTCCACTTGTTAAGGATCTTGGTGAAGTGCTCGCGCATGGGCTCGCCCATGTACTCCTCACCTTCCTTCGTGACGTAAGGTTCGAAGCCGCTGAGGCCTGGGGATTGCTGTTGCTTTGCTTGGGTGGACATGAATAGACCGCCTCTCACTCTTCTAATCCATTGCGCAGGATTGCAACGTCACCGACACCTGCCGGCCCTGCGGCTGCAAGCGGGCGAACTTACCAGATAGATTCAGGGTGCGCCACTCCCGGTTGTCGAGGCCCATCACGCAGGGGTTGCAAACAGCAGCAACCCGCTGTGGCTGGGTATGAATCGTCTCGAAGGTTGATTTTAGTCGTTTTGCAAGCGCTTGCCGGGTTCATCGTGGACGGCCTGGCAGGCAATAGAGCATGTTTTACCACGAGGGTTCGGTAGAATCGCTGTTTTTGTCCTCACCGTTAAGGAAGGCTAATGGCTCAGCCCTACAGTGCGCGCAGTCGCGCCATCGAACCTTTTCATGTCATGGCGTTGCTGGCGCGAGCCAATGAGCTGCAAGCGGCAGGCCATGATGTCATCCATCTGGAAATCGGCGAACCGGATTTCACCACCGCCGAGCCGATCATCCAGGCCGGCCAGGCCGCGCTGGCCAATGGCAAGACCCGCTATACCGCAGCCCGCGGCCTGCCGGAACTGCGCCATGCCATCAGCGGTTTCTACCAGCAACGCTACGGCCTGAGCGTGGACCCCGAGCGCATCCTGATCACCCCGGGCGGCTCCGGCGCGTTGCTGTTGGCCAGCAGCCTGCTGGTGGACCCTGGTAAACACTGGCTGTTGGCCGACCCGGGTTACCCGTGTAACCGCCACTTCCTGCGCCTGGTGGAAGGCGCGGCGCAGTTGGTGCCCGTGGGGCCGGACGTGCGTTATCAATTGACCGCCGACCTGGTGGCCAAGCACTGGAACCAGGACAGCGTGGGCGCGCTGGTCGCATCGCCGGCCAACCCCACCGGCACCATCCTGACGCGGGACGAACTGGCGGGGTTGTCGAGTGCCATCAAGGCGCGTAACGGCCATTTGGTGGTGGACGAGATCTACCACGGCCTCACTTACGGCACCGAGGCGGCCAGCGTGCTGGAAGTCGACGATGATGCGTTTGTCCTGAATAGTTTTTCGAAGTATTTCGGCATGACCGGCTGGCGCCTGGGTTGGCTGGTGGCACCGCCCGATGCCGTCGGTGAGCTGGAGAAGCTCGCGCAAAACCTCTACATCAGCGCTCCGAGCATGGCGCAGTACGCGGCGTTGGCTTGCTTCACCCCGCAAACCCTGAGCATTCTGGAAGCGCGTCGTGCCGAGTTCGGGCGCCGTCGCGACTTCCTGCTGCCGGCCCTGCGCGAGTTGGGCTTCGGTATTGCCGTCGAACCGGAAGGGGCGTTCTATTTGTACGCCGATATCAGCGCGTTCGGCGGTGATGCCTTCGCGTTTTGCCGTCATTTCCTTGAGACCGAACATGTGGCGTTCACCCCCGGGCTGGATTTCGGTCGTTATCAAGCCGGCCACCATGTGCGCTTTGCCTACACGCAAAACCTTGATCGGCTGCAAGAGGCGGTAGAGCGCATCGCCCGTGGGCTGCGGAGCTGGCAGGGCTGATGCGCTTTCATCCTCCCCTCGAAGAGGCGCGGCTGATTCGCCGCTACAAGCGTTTTCTCACCGATATCGAAACCGTTACCGGCGAGTTGTTGACCATTCACTGCCCAAATACCGGTTCGATGCTCAATTGCATGGTCGAGGGCGGGCAGGTCTGGTTCAGTCGCTCCACTGACCCCAAGCGCAAGTTGCCCGGCACCTGGGAAATTGCCGAGACGCCTCAAGGCCGCCTCGCGTGCGTCAATACGGCGCGTGCCAATCAACTGGTTGAGGAGGCGTTGCATGCCGGGGTCATCACCGAACTCAACGGCTTTAGCGCGTTGAAGCGTGAAGTGCCTTACGGTCAGGAGAACAGCCGCATTGATTTTCGCCTGGATTACCCCGAGGGGGCGGCCTATGTCGAAGTCAAAAGTGTGACGCTGGGGTTCGATGGCACCTCGATTGCGGCGTTTCCGGACGCCGTGACCCAGCGCGGTGCCAAGCATCTACGCGAGCTGGCGCACCTGGCCCGGGATGGTGTGCGGGCGGTGCAGCTGTATTGCGTCAACCTGTCCGGGATCGAGGCCGTGCGCCCGGCCGTGGAAATCGACGCGGCCTACGCTGCCGCCCTGCGCGAGGCCAAGGCCGCGGGGGTGGAAGTGCTGGCGTATGGTGTGCGCGTCACGGCCGAGGAAATTTACGTCGAACGCCGCTTGGACGTGCTGCTCGGCGACTAGAGTTCTACCCACAGGCCCTGTTCGTCTTCGCGGCCGGGCAGGGCAGTGAGGCTTTGACCCGCGCAGGGGCCGGCGATGCATTCGCCGCTCTCGATCAGGAACAACGCGCCGTGGGTGGCGCATTGGATCAGGCTGGCGCTGGCGTCGAGGAAGTGATCGGGCTGCCATTCCAGGGGGACGCCGCGATGGGGGCAGCGATTGCGATAGAAGTAGGCGATGCCATCCCGGCGCACGGCCAACAGTTTGTGCCCGTCGATATCAAAACCACGGCTGCTGTTGGGGGCGAGGGTGTCGGAGGGGCAGAGAAACTTCATTCCAATCCTTAAGTGCCTTGACGTTCAAATGCAAACAATTATCAAATGCAGGCTTCGCCCGTTAGCTGACTGGCGCTCAGTACGATGCCCGGCAAGAGGTATCTGTCACATCCATGAGTGTTTCAGCAGCCCCGCCCCTGGAAGGAAACCCTGTTATGCGCTTGAGTGCCAGCGCTATCGCGCTTGTTGTCGGACTGATGCTCAACCCTGGGGCGCACGCCTCGGAACTGCCGCAACGCTGGGTGAGTGCTGGCGGCGCGTTATCGGAGTGGGTGACGGCCCTGGGCGGTGAGTCGAAGTTGGTGGGCGTCGACACCACCAGCCAGCATCCGGCTTCGCTCAAGGCATTGCCGAGCGTCGGTTATCAGCGGCAGTTGTCGGCCGAGGGCATTCTCAGTCTGCGCCCGCAGGTCCTGGTGGGCACCGAGGAAATGGGGCCGCCGCCAGTGCTGGCGCAGATTCGCAACGCCGGGGTGCAGGTGGAAATGTTCTCGGCGCAGCCGGATTTGCCGACGTTGAAAGGCAACCTCGAACACCTGGGGAGGTTGTTGGGCAGTGAGGCCAAGGCCCATGCATTGTTTACCGCGTATGAACAGGCGCTTGACCGGCAGAAACGTTGGGTTACCACAGCCCAGGCCACACACAAGGCCCCGGGGGTGTTGATGCTGCTCGGCAATGCCGGCGGCAAGCCGCTGATCGCTGGCAAAGACACGGCGGCTGACTGGATGCTGCGGCAGGCGGGCGGGCGCAACCTGGCGACCCACAGCGGTTATAAGCCGTTTTCCATGGAGTCGTTGGCCGGGTTGAGCCCCGAGGTGCTGGTGTTTGCCGACCGTGCGCTGAGCGGCGAGGCGGCGCGTGCGGCCTTGTTCAAGGAGAACCCGATCCTGGCGTCCACGCCGGCGGCTAAACAGGCACGGGTGTTTGAGGTGGACCCGACGCTGCTGGTCGGCGGGCTCGGGCCGCGTCTGCCGCAAAGCCTGGTGCAGTTGTCGGCCGACTTCTATCCGTCCCAGGCCACGTCTGCCCCATGAGTACGCTGGTGAAACCCCGAACGCTGTTTATCAGCCTGACGCTGTTGTGTGTGCTGGCGATCTGGCTTTCATTGGCGCTGGGGCCGGTCAGCCTGCCGTTGCTGGATACGCTCAGGGCGGCCTTGCGCCTGATGGGCGTGCCGATCGAGGCCAGCGGCCTGGAGCAGGCGGAGCTGATTCTCGGGCAGATCCGTTTGCCGCGGACCTTGCTGGGGCTGGCGGTGGGCGGTGTATTGGCCTTGTCGGGCGTAGCGATGCAGGGGTTGTTTCGCAACCCGTTGGCCGATCCGGGGTTGGTCGGGGTATCCAGCGGCGCGGCACTCGGTGCGGCCTTCGCCATTGTCGGTGGCTCGTTTCTGGGTGGGTTGCCGGAGGTGTTCGGCCCGTATCTGTTGTCGTTGTGCGCGTTTCTCGGTGGGTTGGGGGTGACGGCGCTGGTCTACCGGCTGGGGCGGCGCAACGGCCAGACCCATGTCGCGACCATGCTGCTCGCCGGCATCGCCCTCACGGCGCTCGCCAGCTCGGCGGTGGGCTTGTTTACCTACCTGGCCGATGACACCACCCTGCGCACACTGACTTTCTGGAACCTGGGCAGCCTCAATGGCGCCAGCTATTCGCGCCTGTGGCCGTTGCTGCTGGTGAGCGCTGGCGTGGCGCTGTGGCTGCCGCGGCGGGCGAAGGCATTGAATGCACTGTTGCTCGGCGAATCCGAGGCCGCTCATCTCGGGGTCGATGTCGAGCGGCTCAAGCGCGAATTGGTGTTCTGCACCGCATTGGGCGTGGGCGCGGCGGTGGCGGCAGCGGGGATGATCGGCTTCGTCGGCCTGGTGGTGCCGCACCTGGTGCGATTGTTGGCCGGGCCGGATCATCGCGTGCTGTTACCCGCCTCGGTGCTGGCGGGGGCGAGCTTGCTGCTGTTGGCGGATCTGGTCGCGCGCCTGGCCTTGGCGCCGGCGGAGTTGCCGATCGGTATCGTCACCGCGTTGATTGGTGCGCCATTTTTTCTTTACCTGTTGTTGCGAGGGCGCGCCTGATGCTGCGAGTGGAAGGGCTGAGGATTCGTCGCGGTCGCAAAACCGTACTGGCGGATGTCACGTTGGACCTGTTGCCCGGCCAGGTGCTTGGCGTACTGGGCCCGAATGGCGCGGGCAAGAGCACGTTGCTGGGCGCGTTGTGCGGGGAACTGCACCCGGATCAAGGTCAGGTGTGGCTGGATCAGCACGAACTGAAAGACTGGAGCGGGTCGCAACGCGCGCAACGCCTGGCCGTGTTGCCGCAGGCTTCAACCCTGGATTTCGCCTTTCGTGTCGAAGAGGTGGTCGGCATGGGCCGCTTGCCCCATCAGACCGGGCGCGTGCGGGATGACGAGATTATCGATGCCGCGTTGCAGGCCGCGGATGTCGGGCACTTGAGCGGTCGCAGTTACCTGGCCTTGTCGGGCGGCGAGCGGCAGCGCGTTCACCTGGCGCGGGTGCTGGCGCAGTTATGGCCCGGGCAGGCGGGGCAGACGTTGCTGCTGGATGAGCCGACCTCGATGCTTGACCCTTTGCATCAACACACGACCTTGCAGGCGATACGCCGCTTTGCTGACCGTGGCGCAGCAGTGCTGGTGATTCTGCATGACCTGAACCTGGCGGCGCGTTACTGCGACCGGATTCTGTTGCTCGACGCGGGCCGCCCCCATGCGCTGGATACCCCGGCACAGGTTCTGCGGCCTGAGCCGCTCAAAGCGGTCTTCGGGCTGGATGTGCTGGTGCAGCCGCATCCGGAGCGCGGGCATCCGTTGATCATTGCGCGCTGAGGCTTTTTACCGGCAAAAAAAGACCTGGCAAGAGCCGGGTCAAATAACCGTGATTAGCCTGATGAGGAGATAATCTGAGAGTCCGAACCAATGGTCTTTCAGTTATCGGCTGGTCTCGCGACCAGTTGTGATAATCATAACTATTCTCATTTGAGAGTCAAGATTTGTTTTCACAGGCCCTTGTCCGGAATCTTTGTCCGCGGCGGGTGGGGTCGTCGATCTAATTCTTCTGGCGCGCCGAGATAGCATCCAATTGGCGGTTCAGCGCCTCCTTGCGTTCGGCTGGGATGTCGTTCCAATGCACATCCATCAATGCCCCTTCGATTGCATACAGCAAGACTTTCGAGGCACGGAAGCCACGCGTGCGAACGGCTCGATAAGCATCGACCGCGCCCAGGCGCCGCAGGTCTGACGCGCTGTGGATGCCCGCCGCATGCAGCCATTGCGCCGAGGTCTTGCCAAGGTTTCTCAGGTGTTGCAGCTCATCGTTCATCGAGCCTCCTTGCGACGGCCGAATGGTGCGGTGGGTGTCGTGACCAGGCAAGCCTGAAAAGGAGTGTAGCGCTCAGTAGGAAAAGCGTAGTTCTTTGGTCAGGAATGGCGCAAAAGCTTATAAGGATGGCGTCGACGTTTTATTGCGGGCAGGCGCGAAGTCCCCGGTCCGTATTGCACGAGACCGGGGGCTTGGGAGGGCGTGTTACTTGGTGCGGTAGCGCAGGCGCGTGCCGAAATTGACCGACATGAGGATCTCGTCGGCCGTCAGTTCCGGCGGGAAGTAGGTGCCCGAAATCTGCGCATGGGCCAGGCTCGCGCCTTCCAATGAGCAGTCGCGCAAGTCCAGCCCGCGCAAATCGGCGGAACGGAAGTACGCATCGGTGAAATCCACGCCGCTGGCGTTCAGATCGCGCAGATCCAGCCCGCGGAAGTCGCCACCGCGCATGTCGATGACGCCGTCTTTGGGGCGTTCCTGGTTGAAACCGCGGATATCGTCTTTATGCAGAAGCGAATAGAGCGGGGTATCAAGAAGCTTGGGCTGACTCATGATAGCGACACCTGTTGGATTTATGGCGCCATTATAGTGCCACTATTGCTTGGCCGCTCGCCTAAGGTGACGACGCGACCAAGAAGTTTTTCTTACAGACCAGGCATGCGCTGGCGAATTTGCTCGACCAGTGCATCGAGGGTTCCGCTTTGATTGGTCTCGACGCGCTTGCTCAGCAACAGCTCTTCGGCTGTCAGTGGTTCGCGTTGGGCTTGCTGCTCTTCAATGATCGTCAATGTAGCGTCAGACGGATCGTTCTTGTCTGCCTGACGTTGTGCCAGCCAACTGGTGATAACGGCCTGCGGCGCATTGCAGTCCAGGATCAGGAACGGCGCGCCCGTCGCTTCGGCGACTTTGGCGGCGGCATCACGTTGTGCGCGTTTCAGGAAGGTCGCATCCAGTACCACCGGGAACCCGGCGCGCAGCACGGTCTCGGCGATCTCGTTCAGGCGGGCGTAGGTTTTCGCGCTGGCGTCGGCAGCATAGATGCCGGCCTGGGGCGTGTTTTCCACCTGTTGTTCACCAAACAGGCGCTTGCGCTCCACGTCCGAACGCAGGCGAACGGCGCCCAAGGCTTCCACCAGACGCATGGCCACGTGGCTTTTGCCTACAGCGGAAACGCCGTGGGTAATCGCCAGGAAGCGCGACGGAATAATGCTGTAGCTCTCCGCCAGGTTGGCGTAGTTGCGGTACTGGCGCAGGGTGGTGGCGCGCTGCACCGGGCTCGCTTCGCTGGGCATGCTGAACAGCGCGACTTTGGCCCTGACCAGTGCGCGGTACGCTTTATAGAAGTTCAGCACTTCCAGGCCCTGGTAGTCGCCGGTCAGTTCGAGGTACTGGCTGATGAACCGGCGTGCCAGGGATTTGAGGCCGCGGTCTTCCAGGTCCATGGCCAGGAAGCCGGTGTCGGCGTACACGTCGGTGAAGCGAAACGGTTCGTTGAACTCGATGCAGTCGAAGATCACCACGTGACCATCGATCAAGGTGGCGTTGCCCAGGTGGATATCGCCGTGGCACTCGCGGGTGAAACCATCGTGCTTGCGCTGTGCCAGCAGCGGCTTGAGGCGTTCGAAGCTGCTTTCGGCCCAGGCTTGCAGGGCTTCGAGTTGCAGCAGGTCGGCTTTGTCGCTGAGGAACGGGCGGATCTGATCGAAGTTCTGGCGTACCGGTGCCATCACCTCGTCCGGGGTGCCGGCCGGGTGCTCTTGCGGCACTTTCGGTGCGGTGAGGTGGAAGTGCGCGATCTGTTTGGCCATCTCGTCGATGTGCGCGCTGGTCAGCTCACCGTTGGCTTGCAAGGTGCTGAGCAACTGGCTTTGCGGGAATTGGCGCATTTTCAGCGCGTATTCGATGACCGGACCGTCACCGCCCAATTGCGGCGCTTCGGCCGTGCCGGTGATCGGCAACACTTCAAGATACAAATCTTTGGTCAGGCGCTGGTTCAGGCGCAGCTCTTCGTTGCAGAAATGCCCGCGATCTTCCAGTTTGGTGAAGTCCAGGAAGCCGAAGTTCACCGGTTTCTTCAGTTTATAAGCGTAAGGGCCGGTCAGTATGACCCAGGAAATATGGGTCTCGATGACTTGGAACGCTTCAACCGGATGGGGGTATAAAGCCGGGTTCTGCAGGGCGGCAATCAGGGGCTGGCTCACGGGCGATCCTTCAAAGTCAGGGGAAATCATGGCGGGCATTATGGCTGCTGACGCCTGCTGTGCAAACCGCTGTCCGGCTCATGTTGATCATCGATAAAGTGCGTATAATCCGCCGCCATGACTCGAACCCGATCTCCCCGTTCCCGTAAAAAACCTCCTTCCCGCGGCCTGCGCCCGTGGCTGGGCTGGGCGCTCAAGCTCAGCCTGGTGGGTCTTGTGGTGCTCGCTGGCTTTGCGGTGTACCTCGATGCCGTGGTCCAGGAAAAATTCTCCGGCAAGCGCTGGACCATTCCGGCCAAGGTGTACGCCCGTCCGCTGGAGCTGTTCACCGGCCAGAAGCTGAGCAAGGATGACTTCCTCACCGAACTCGACGCCTTGGGCTACCGCCGCGAACCTGTGAGCAATGGCCCCGGCGCTGCGGCCGTCAGCGGCAATACCGTGGACTTGAACACCCGCGGCTTCCAGTTCTATGAAGGCCTGGAAAAACCCCAGCCGGTGCGCGTGCGCTTCTCCGGCGACTACGTGGCCGAGCTGTCGTCGCTGAATGGCTCGAAGCTGCCCGTGGTGCGCCTGGAACCGTTGATGATCGGCGGGATTTACCCGAAGAACCTGGAAGATCGCATCCTGATCAAGCTCGATCAGGTGCCGCCGTACCTGCTTGAAACCCTGGTTGCCGTGGAAGACCGCGATTTCTACAGCCACTGGGGCGTGTCGCCGAAGTCCATTGCCCGTGCGATCTGGGTCAACACCTCCGGCGGCAAAATGACCCAGGGTGGCAGTACGCTGACCCAGCAATTGGTGAAGAACTTCTACCTCACCAACGAGCGCAGCCTGACCCGTAAACTCACTGAAGCCATGATGGCGATGCTGCTGGAGTTGCATTACAGCAAGCAGGAAATCCTTGAGGCCTACCTCAACGAGGTGTTCGTCGGCCAGGACGGCCAGCGCGCGGTCCACGGTTTCGGGCTGGCCAGCCAGTTCTTCTTCGGCCAGCCGCTGTCCGAGCTGAAGTTGCATCAGGTCGCGTTGCTGGTGGGCATGGTCAAGGGGCCGTCCTACTACAACCCGCGGCGCAATCCTGAACGCGCGCTTGAGCGGCGTAACCTGGTGCTCGACGTGCTGGAGCAGCAGGGCGTGGCCACGGCGGAACAGGTTGCTGCGGCGAAGAAAATGCCACTGGGCGTGACCACCCGCGGCAAGCTGGCGGACAGCTCCTTCCCGGGCTTTATCGACCTGGTCAAACGCCAGTTGCGTGAAGACTACCGCGACGAAGACTTGACCGAGGAAGGCCTGCGCATCTTCACCAGTTTCGACCCGATCCTGCAGATGAAAGCCGAAGCGTCGGTCAACGACACCTTCAAGCGTCTGGCAGGCCGTAAAGGCTCCGACGAAGTCGAAGCAGCCATGGTGGTGACCAACCCGGAAACCGGTGAAGTCCAGGCCATGATCGGCAGCCGCCAGGCCAGTTTCGCCGGTTTCAACCGTGCGCTGGACGCGGTGCGGCCGATCGGCTCGCTGGTCAAGCCGGCGGTGTACCTGACGGCGTTGGAAAAACCGAGCAAATACACCCTGACCAGTTGGCTGTCGGACGACCCGCTGTCGGTCAAAGGTGCTGACGGCCAGGTCTGGACCCCGCAGAACTTCGATCGTCGTTCTCACGGTACGGTGTTCCTGTACCAGGGGCTGGCGCATTCCTACAACATCTCGACCTCGCGCCTGGGGCTCGAAGTGGGCGTGCCGAACGTCCTCAAGACCCTCGCGCGCCTGGGCATCACCCGCGAATTCCCGGCCTTCCCATCGATGCTTCTGGGCGCCGGTGCCATGACGCCGATGGAAGTGGCGACCATGTACCAGACCCTCGCCAACGGTGGTTTCAACACGCCGATGCGCGGCATTCGCAGCGTGCTGACGGCCGAAGGCGAGCCGCTCAAGCGCTATCCGTTCCAGATTCAGCAGCGTTTCGACGCGGGCTCCATCTACCTGATCCAGAACGCCATGCAGCGTGTGATGCGCGAAGGTACCGGTAGCTCGGTGTACAAGGTCCTGCCTTCCAACCTGACACTGGCGGGCAAGACCGGCACCAGTAACGATTCGCGTGACAGTTGGTTCGCCGGCTTCGGTCAGGATGTGCTGGCCGTGGTCTGGCTGGGGCGTGATGACAACGGCAAGACGCCGTTCACCGGCGCGACCGGTGCGTTGCAGGTCTGGACCAGTTTCATGCGCAAGGCCGATCCGTTGCCGCTGAGCATGCCGCAGCCGGACAACATCGTGCAGGCCTGGATTGATCCGCACACCGGCCAGGGCTCCGATGCCAACTGTCCGGGCGCGGTGCAGATGCCGTATATTCGCGGCAGCGAACCACCTCCCGGTGCCGCGTGCGGTGGCAGTGCCCCTGCAAGCGCGGAATCGGTGATGGATTGGGTCAAGGGCTGGATGAATTAAGCAAAGAGGGTTTCAAGTGAACAAGTGGTGGATTCCAGCTATTACAGCTCTGGCTTTGCTCGGCGGTTGCTCCAGCGTTCAGCGCGGCTCCATTCCCGTGGTGGACTCGAGCACAACCGTCTCCAATAACGATCGGATCTCGGCCAATGGCGGTTTCCGCCAGACCGTGACCAAGCGTCCTGCCCAGGCCGCGACCCGCGCCGTGCCGCAGGATTCGGGTGTGGTGGTGATGGTGCCGGGCGCCGGTGCTGCGACATCGGCGCCGATCAGCGCCGAGCCGTGGACGCCAGGGCCTAGCACGTCGGGGCCGATTGACTCCACGCCGGTCCAGGCTGCGCCGATCAACCAGAACACCTACACCATGCCGTCGACGCCAAGCGGCATTCCGTCGTCCTCCAGCGCGGGCGGCCTGTCGGCTGACGAGCAACTGGACGGCCCGGTACTGGCCTTGCTCACCACTGCCCAGCAACAGCAGGCTGGTGGCGACTTGAACGGTGCATCGTCGAGCCTCGAGCGCGCCCAGCGCGTTGCGCCGCGTGAACCGCAGGTGCTGTATCGCCTGGCTCAGGTGCGGATGGCCCAGGGCGATGCGCCGCAAGCCGAACAGTTCGCCCGTCGCGGCCTGACCCTGGCCAACGGCCGTCCTGACCTGCAGGCCAGCCTGTGGGCCTTGATCGGTGATGCGCGTGCCGCACAAGGCGACGCTGCCGGTGCCGCCCAGGCTCGGCAGAAAGCCAAGGTCAGCCTCTGATGGATGTGCGTTTTCCAGCGATTGCCGAACAGCTGTTGCTGATTGAGCGCGAATTGCGCCTGCAGGGCTGGTGGGACGAGGTGTCCCCCAGCGCCGAGGCGCTCAGCAGCGTCGAGCCCTTTTCGGTCGACACCCTGGACTTCCACCAGTGGCTGCAGTGGATCTTCCTGGTGCGAATGAAGCAGATCCTCGAACAGAACCTGCCGTTGCCAAATGCTTCCGGGATCATGGAGATGGCCGAGATGGTCTACACCGACCGGCCGCTGGAAAGCCAGGGTTTGCGCAATGCGCTGAAAAAGTTCGACCAATTGATCGTCGACGCTCGTTAATTGCCTGGCTGCCGGTTTTTCCGGCAGTCTTGCGCACATTTCTACCGCTTGACGACATTCAGGCGAGTTTTATCCCTCCTCAAAGCCCTTTCTTCTACGTTCT
>Ga0070754_10001849_pt1 | contig 16327 bp, 17 predicted proteins | sample VirMetDEL_Sep_01_FD_75181 | JGI IMG/M metagenome (GOLD analysis project Ga0070754, IMG submission 75181) | Aqueous microbial communities from the Delaware River and Bay under freshwater to marine salinity gradient to study organic matter... | ecosystem: Environmental > Aquatic > Marine >... | reverse complement strand
TCGTCTTCGACGATCAAAATGTGCGGCATTGATTCAATTCTCTCGACGGTCTCAGTTCACAGCGGACGTCGCTTCGACATGACGCGGCAAGGTCACCCGAATACGGGTGCCGCGTTGGCTTTCGGTGTCAGCCGGGCTGTCGATGGTGATTTGTCCATAATGCTCTTCAACGATGGAATAGACCAGTGCAAGGCCCAGACCGGTACCTTCACCCGGGTCCTTGGTGGTTAAGAAGGGTTCGAACAATCGGTCCATGATGTTCTGTGGAATACCGCTGCCTTCATCTTCGACGATCAGATCGACGGTATGTTCGAAAGCCTCGGTCTTGACGCGTACCGCACCACCGGCCGGGGTTGCGTCACGGGCGTTGGACAGCAGGTTGATCAGCACTTGGGCCAGGCGTTGTGAGTCGCCGTCGACCCAATGGTCGGGGTCGCACAAGTTGAAGAACTGTACTTCGAAATTGCGCCGGTTCAAGGCGAGCAGCCCAATGGCATCCTGGGCCACTTCGGCCAGGCATACGGCCTCATCCAGATTCTGATGGCCGCCGGCATGGGCAAAGCTCATCAGCGACTGCACGATGCGCGAGACGCGCTTGGTCTGTTCGAGGATCTGCCCGCTGATTTCGATGATTTCGCCGTCCTCCTCACGCTCTTCCCGCAGGTTTTGCGCGAGGCAGGCGATACCGGTGATCGGGTTGCCGATTTCGTGGGCCACTCCCGCTGCCAGGCGACCAATGCTGGCCAGGCGCTCGGAGTGCACCAGCTTGTCCTCGAGCATCTGGGTTTCAGTCAGGTCTTCGACCAGCAGCACCAGGCCGCTGTTACCGGGAGCCAACGGTTCATCGATCGCGGCTTTGTGCAGGTTGAGCCAGCGGGTCTGGCCGTCGAGGGCCAGGTGTTGCTTGTGCAAATGCTCGTCGGGCAGGTTGATAAAACCCTGGAGCAGTTCTTTCCACGGATCGCCCAGGGTATTCAGGCGCGAGCCCACCACCCGTTGCGCGGCGATGCCGGTGAGTTCTTCCATGGCCTTGTTCCACATCAGGATCTCCTGATCCTTGGCCAGGGAACACACGCCCATCGGCAGTTCCTGCAGGGTCTGGCGGTGGTAGCGGCGCAGGGCGTCGAGTTCGGCCGCCAGGCCGGTGAGGCGTGAGTGGTAATCCTCCAGCCGGCTTTCGATGAAGTGGATGTCCTCGGTGACGTAGTTTTCGCCGCCGGCCTTGTAGGGCATGAAGGTTTCCACCATGTCCTGGGACACGCTGGGGCCCATCAGGCCGGACAGGTTGGCTTCGATGCGGTCGCGCAGGCGACGCAGCGCATATGGGCGGCGCTCGTCAAAGGGCAGGTACAGATCGCGCAGCGCCTGCTCGACTTCCTTTTGCGCAGCCTTGGCACCCAAGGGCTTGGCCAGTTGCGTGGCGAACTCCTGGGGCGAGGCCGCGTGCAGTTCGCGGCGTTGCGGTCGACGCACGTTATCCACCGCGCACGCCTCGGCGGCGCTGGTCTCTTCCGGGCTGGCGTTGGTGAACAGCGATATCAGGGTGAACATCAGTACGTTGGCGGCCAGCGAGGCAATCGCCGCCATGTGCAAGCTGGTGTCGTCCAGCACGTAGATCATGTTCAGCAGCGGAATGTAGAAACCCTGCAGGTTGCCGACCAACGGCAGTAGCATGGTGACGATCCATACCAGGATCCCGGCCAGCAGCCCGGCGATAAACCCACGGCGGTTGGCGGTCGGCCAGTACAGCACCGACAGCACTCCCGGCAGGAACTGCAAGGTGGCGACAAACGCGACAATGCCCAGGTTGGCCAGGTCCTGCCCGGCGCCGAGCAACAGGAAGAACCCGTAGCCGGCCATGATGATCGCGACGATGAGTGCGCGGCGCGTCCATTTCAGCCAGCGGTAGATATTGCCTTCGGCGGGCGGCTGGTACAGCGGCAGCACCAGGTGATTGAGGGCCATGCCCGATAGAGCCAGCGTCGTGACGATAATCAGCCCGCTGGCAGCAGACAAGCCGCCCACATACGCCAGCAGCGCCAACGCCGGGCTATTGGCGGCGATACCGATACCCAGGGTGAAATACTCGGGGTTGGTGGTGGCCCCCAGTTTCAGGCCGGCCCAGAGGATCAGCGGCACCGCAAGGCTCATCAACAGCAGGAACAGCGGCAAGCCCCAGCTGGCGCTGACCAGCGAGCGCGGGTTGAGGTTCTCGGTGAAGGTCATGTGGTACATGTGGGGCATTACGATTGCCGAGGCGAAGAACACCAGCAACAGCGTGCGCCATGGGCCTTCCTGCAACGGCGTGTGCAGGGCGGCGAGGGCGGTCTGGTTTTGCAACAGCCACAGCTCCAGCTGTTGCGGGCCGTCGAACACGCCATAGAGCGCGTAGAGACCGACGCCGCCGATGGCGATCAGCTTGATCACCGATTCGAACGCAATCGCAAATACCAGCCCTTCGTGTTTCTCGCGGGTGGCGATGTGACGTTAGCCGAAGAAAATCGTGAACAGGCTGATCAGCGCACAGAACGCCAGGGCGACCCGGTGTTGCACCGGCTCGCGGGTCAGGATGCTGATGGAGTCGGCCACCGCCTGGATCTGCAGGGCCAGCAAGGGCAGCACGCCGATCAGCATGAACACCGTAGTCAATGCCCCGGCCCACGTGCTGCGGAAGCGGAAGGCGAACAGGTCGGCCAGTGACGACAACTGATAGGTGCGAGTAATTTTCAGGATCGGGTACAGCAGCACCGGTGCCAGCAGGAACGCGCCGGACACACCCAGGTAGCTGGAGAGAAAGCCGTAGCCGTATTGATAGGCCAGGCCGACGGTGCCATAGAACGCCCAGGCGCTGGCGTACACGCCGAGGGACAAGGTGTAGGTCAACGGATGGCGAATGATCGCCCGCGGAATCATTCCGCGCTCACTGATCCAGGCGACGCCGAACAGTGCCGCCAGGTAAGCGGCGCTGATCAGCAGCATCTGGGTGAGGCTAAAGCTCATCGGCATCTTTTTGGCTCTGCAGGATGAAGGTCACGACGATCAGGATCAGCCACAGCAGATAGGGGCGATACCAGGCGCCCGTGGCGTCGATCCACCAATCCATGATGGCGGGGGAAAACAAGTAGATCCCGACGACCAGCAGCAGGACCAATCGATAGATGTACATGTTGGCCTCTGATTAAAAAACTGCGGCGATGGTAACGGATGGCTGGCAGGCTGCAAGCGCCTTCAGCGTAATTGCGCTTCGGCCAGGGTCAGTGTGCGCGGGATCCTGCTGGCATCCCAGTGCACAATGCCCCAATCCAGCAACTCCCGTGGGCTGGCATGAAGCAGTTCGTCGCCAGGCTGCTGGCCAAGGGCGCGCAGGGCTCTCAATAGCAGCGGCGTGGCCTGGTCGGGATGCAGCGGCGGGGAACGATAGGACTTGCCCAACTTGTTACCGTCTGGCTGGACGATCAACGGTACGTGCAGATAGCGCGGCTGGCGCAGGCCCAGCAACTCCTGCAGGTACAGCTGGCGTGGCGTGGAGTCGAGCAGGTCGGCGCCGCGCACGATATCGGTAACCCCTTGCCAGGCATCGTCGAGCACCACGGCCAGTTGGTAGGCGTAGAGGCCATCGCGGCGACGGATGACGAAGTCGCCGACGTCACGGCCCAGGTGTTGTCGGAATTCTCCTTGTACGCGGTCAGTAAAGTGGTACTCCAGCTCGGGAACACGCAGGCGGATGGCGGCGTCCTGCTGGTCGTGACCGGCATTTCGGCACAGGCCTGGGTAAATCCCGTCGTAGGGCTCCAATTGTTTACGTGAACAGGTACAGGCGTAGGCCAGGCCGTGGTTGAACATATCGTTCAGTACCTTGGCGTAGGCGTCCTGCCGCTCGCTTTGTCTGGCCAGTTCGCCATCCCACTCAAAGCCGTAGCTCTCCAGGGCATGCAGGATTGCCACCTGGGCGCCGGGCTCTTCGCGGGGCGGGTCGAGGTCTTCCATGCGCATCAGCCAGCGGCCGCGATTGGCGCGGGCGTCGAGGTAGGAGGCGAGGGCGGCGACCAGGGAACCGAAGTGCAGATGGCCGCTGGGCGTGGGGGCGAAACGCCCGATATAGGTAGAGGCAGTCATGGGCCGGATACTACTGGAAAATCGGTAAATCCCAGAAACAAAAATGGGGCGTTTGCACGCCCCATTGGTTCAGCTCGGCTGGATCACTTGCCGACCTGTTTTTCCTTGATTTCAGCCAAGGTCTTGCAGTCTACGCAGAGGTCCGCAGTAGGGCGGGCTTCCAGGCGACGGATACCGATCTCGACACCGCAGGATTCGCACCAGCCGTATTCTTCGTCTTCGATCAGTTGCAACGTCTTGTCGATTTTCTTGATCAGCTTGCGCTCGCGATCGCGGGCGCGCAGTTCGAGGGCGAACTCTTCTTCCTGGCTGGCACGATCCGCCGGGTCCGGGAAGTTGGCCGCTTCATCCTTCATATGGTCAACCGTGCGGTCGACTTCCTGCATCAAGTCCTGCTTCCACTGCTTCAGGATTTTGGAGAAGTGCTCGCGCATGGGCTTGCCCATGTATTCCTCACCCTTCGATTCAACGTAGGGTTGGAAGCCGCTGATGCTCTGTTGCTTTGCTTGGGTGGACATGAATAGACCGCCTCTCACTCTTCTAATCCATTGCGCAGGATTGCAACGTTACCGACACCTGCCGGCCCTGCGGCTGCAAGCGGGCGAACTTACCAGATAGATTCAGGGTGCGCCACTCCCGGTTGTCGACGCCCGTCACGCAGGGGTTGCCAACTGCAGCAGCCCGCTGTGGCTGGGTATTCATCGTCTCGAATGTTGATTTTAGTCGTTTTGCAAGCGCTTGCCGGGTTCATCTTGGACGGCCAGGCAGGCAATAGAGCATGTTTTACCGCGAGGGTTCGGTAGAATCCTGATTTTGTCCTCACCGTTAAGGAAGGCTAATGGCTCAGCCCTACAGTGCGCGCAGTCGCGCTATCGAACCTTTTCATGTCATGGCGTTGCTGGCGCGAGCCAATGAGCTGCAAGCGGCAGGCCATGATGTGATCCACCTGGAGATCGGCGAGCCGGATTTCACCACGGCCGAGCCGATCATCCAGGCCGGCCAGGCGGCGTTGGCCAATGGCAAGACCCGCTATACCGCGGCCCGTGGCCTGCCGGAATTGCGTGAAGCCATCAGCGGTTTCTACCAGCAGCGCTACGGATTGAACGTCGATCCCGAGCGTATCCTGATCACTCCCGGGGGCTCCGGCGCACTGTTGTTGGCCAGCAGCCTGTTGGTGGACCCCGGCAAGCATTGGCTGCTGGCAGACCCGGGTTACCCGTGTAACCGGCACTTCCTGCGCCTGGTGGAAGGTGCCGCGCAACTGGTGCCGGTAGGCCCTGAAGTGCGTTATCAACTGACCGCTGACCTGGTGGCCAGACACTGGGATCAGGACAGCGTGGGCGCGTTGGTTGCCTCCCCGGCGAATCCCACCGGCACGATCCTCACGCGCGATGAATTAGCCGGGCTTTCCGACGCAATCAAGGCGCGTAACGGCCATTTGGTGGTGGATTAGATCTATCACGGCCTGACCTACGGCACTGACGCCGCCAGCGTGCTGGAGGTCGACGATGAGGCCTTCGTCCTGAATAGTTTTTCGAAGTATTTCGGCATGACCGGCTGGCGCCTGGGCTGGCTGGTGGCGCCGCCGGCTGCGGTCGGCGACCTGGAAAAACTGGCGCAAAATCTGTATATCAGCGCGCCCAGCATGGCCCAGTATGCCGCGCTCGCCTGCTTTACCCCGCAAACCCTGAGCATTCTGGAGGAGCGCCGTGCCGAATTTGGCCGGCGTCGCGACTTCCTGCTGCCCGCTTTGCGCGAGTTGGGCTTCGGGATTGCCGTAGAGCCGGAAGGTGCGTTCTATTTGTACGCCGATATCAGTGCGTTCGGCGCAGATGCCTTCGCATTTTGTCGTCATTTCCTCGAAACCGAGCATGTCGCATTCACACCCGGTCTGGATTTTGGTCGCTATCAAGCGGGTCATCATGTGCGCTTTGCCTACACGCAAAACCTTGATCGGCTACAGGAGGCGGTGGAACGAATCCAGCGTGGCCTGCGGAGCTGGCAAGGCTGATGCGCTTTTATCCTCCCCTCGAAGAAGGCCGGCTGATTCGCCGCTATAAGCGCTTTCTCACCGATATCGAAACCGTTACCGGCGAGTTGTTGACTATTCACTGCCCAAATACCGGTTCGATGCTCAACTGCATGGTGGAAGGCGGGCAGGTCTGGTTCAGTCGCTCCAATGACCCCAAGCGCAAGTTGCCCGGCACCTGGGAAATTGCCGAAACGCCCCAGGGCCGCTTGGCGTGCGTTAACACGGCACGCGCCAATCCGTTGGTCGAGGAGGCGTTGCGCGCTGGCGTGATCACTGAACTCAACGGTTTCACCGCGTTGAAGCGGGAAGTGCCTTACGGCCAGGAGAAAAGCCGCATCGACTTTCGTCTCGAATATCCCGACGGCGCGGCGTATGTGGAAGTCAAAAGTGTCACGCTGGGGTTTGATGACACCCGGGTTGCTGCCTTCCCCGATGCGGTGACCCAGCGTGGCGCCAAGCACCTGCGGGAACTGGCGCATCTGGCGCGTGAAGGTGTGCGGGCGGTGCAATTGTATTGCGTCAACCTCTCGGGGATTGACGCGGTACGTCCGGCGCTGGAAATCGATGCCGCCTATGGTGCGGCCTTGCGCGAAGCTAAAGCTGCCGGGGTGGAAGTGTTGGCGTATGGGGTGCGCGTGACATCCGAGGAGATTTGCGTGGACCGTGGGTTAGACGTGCTGCTCGACTAGAGATCCACCCACAGGCCCTGTGCGTCTTCACGACCGCGCAGGGCCTTGAGGCTTTTACCTGCGCATGGGCCGGCAATGCACTCGCCGCTTTCGATCAGGAACAGCGCGCCGTGGGTGGCGCATTGGATCAGGCTGGCGCTGTCGTCAAGGAACCGGTCGGGTTGCCACTCCAGTGGAATGCCGCGATGTGGGCAGCGGTTGATACAGAAGTAGGCGATGCCGTCCCGGCGTACCGCCAGCAGCGGCGTGCCATCCATCGTAAAACCGAGGCTGCTGTTGGGCGCGAGCGTGTCCGAGGGGCAGAGAAACTTCATTTCAATCCTTAAGTGCCTTGACGTTCAAATGCAAACAATTATCAAATGCCGGCTTCGCCCGTTAGCTGACTGGGTGCTCAGTTCGATGTCCGCCAGGGGTTATCTGTCACATCGATGAGTGCTCGAAAGGCCCTGCCCTTTGGAAGGAAACCCTGTTATGCGCCTGAGTGCCAGCGCTGTTGCGCTTGTTGTCGGACTGCTGGTCAACCATGGGGCGCAAGCCTCTGAACTGCCACAACGCTGGGTGAGTGCCGGTGGGGCGCTGTCGGAATGGGTTACGGCGTTGGGCGGTGAGCCGAAGTTGGTCGGCGTGGACACCACCAGCCAGCATCCTGAATCGCTCAAGGCGTTGCCAAGTATCGGCTATCAGCGGCAATTGTCGGCCGAAGGCATTCTCAGCCTGCGCCCACAGGTGCTGGTGGGGACTGAAGAGATGGGGCCGCCACCGGTGCTGGCGCAGATTCGCAGTGCAGGTGTCCAGGTCGAGATGTTCTCGGCGCAGCCGGATTTGCCGACCTTGAAGGGTAATCTTCAGCACCTGGGCAAGTTGTTGGGAGATGAGGCTAAGGCCAGTGTATTGTTTACCGGATATGAACGGGCCCTTGATCAGCAGAAAAGCTGGGTCGCCAAGGCGCAGGCCGCGCAGAAGGCACCGGGCGTGTTACTGCTGATCGGTCATGCTGGCGGCAAGCCACTGATTGCCGGTAAGGACACCGCGGGCGATTGGGTGGTGCAGCAGGCGGGCGGGCATAACCTGGCTACCCACAGCGGGTACAAGCCGTTTTCGGCGGAGTCGTTGGCAGGGTTGAGCCCGGATGTGCTGGTGTTTGCCGATCGTGCCCTTACCGGAGACGCGGCGCGCGCGGCGTTGTTCAAGGAGAATCCGATCCTGGCTTCGACGCCGGCGGCCAAGCGTGGCCGCGTGTTCGAGCTTGACCCGACCCTGCTGGTTGGCGGGCTCGGGCCTCGTCTGCCGCAAAGTCTGGTGAAGCTCTCGGCCGGTTTTTACCCGTCACAGGCTAAACCTGCCCCATGACTACGCTGGTTAAGCCGAAAACGCTGTTCATCGGCCTGGCGCTGTTATGTCTGATGGCGACCTGGCTCTCGTTGGCACTGGGCCCGGTAAGCTTGCCGTTGCTGGATACACTCAAGGCGGCATTGCGCTTGATGGGCGTGCCGATAGAGGCGCAAGGCCTGGAGCAGGCTGAGTTGATCCTGGGGCAGATTCGTTTGCCGCGGACGTTGCTCGGTTTGGCGGTTGGCGGCGTATTGGCATTGTCCGGTGTGGCCATGCAAGGTTTGTTTCGTAACCCCCTGGCCGATCCGGGGTTGGTCGGGGTTTCCAGCGGGGCGGCACTGGGGGCGGCAATCGCCATTGTCGGCGGTGCGTTTTTTGGTGGGTTACCGGAGGCATTCGGGCCTTATGTGCTGTCGCTGTGCGCGTTTCTAGGCGGGCTGGGCGTGACCGCGCTGGTTTATCGGCTGGGGCGCCGTAACGGTCAGACCAATGTGGCGACGATGCTGCTTGCCGGCATTGCCCTCACCGCACTGGCAAGCTCGGCAGTGGGCCTGTTCACCTACCTGGCGGACGACGCCACCCTGCGCACCCTGACGTTCTGGAACCTTGGCAGCCTCAACGGCGCGAGCTATTCGCGGTTATGGCCCTTATTGCTGGTCAGTGCCGGTGTGGCGCTCTGGTTGCCGCGCCGGGCCAAGGAGTTGAATGCGCTGTTGCTCGGCGAATCCGAGGCCAGTCACCTGGGAATTGATGTTGAAGGGCTCAAGCGCGAGTTGGTGTTCTGTACCGCATTAGGTGTAGGTGCTGCGGTGGCTGCGGCGGGCATGATTGGTTTTGTCGGGCTGGTGGTGCCGCATCTGGTCAGGTTGCTGGCCGGGCCTGATCACCGCGTGCTGTTGCCGGCGTCGATATTGGCGGGCGCGAGTTTGTTGCTGTTTGCCGACTTGGTTGCGCGACTGGCCTTGGCGCCGGCTGAATTGCCGATTGGTATCGTGACTGCGTTTATTGGTGCGCCGTTTTTTCTTTACCTGTTGTTACGGGGGCGTGCCTGATGCTGCGTGTTGAAGGCCTGCAGATCCGGCGTGGCCACAAGGTCGTGCTGGCGGACGTCACTCTGGAGTTGCTGCCGGGTGAAGTGATCGGTGTGCTGGGTCCCAATGGTGCGGGCAAGAGTACGTTGCTGGGGGCGTTGTGCGGCGAGTTGCACCCGGATCAGGGCAAGGTGTGGTTGGGGCAGCAGGCGTTGAAAGACTGGAGCGGACCGCAGCGCGCGCAACGGCTGGCGGTGTTGCCACAAACCTCGACCCTGGACTTCGCGTTCCGTGTCGAAGAGGTGGTCGGCATGGGCCGTTTGCCCCACCAGGCGGGGCGTGTGCGCGATGATGAAATTATCCACGCAGCCTTGCTGGCGGCGGATGTCGCACACTTGAAAGGTCGCAGTTACTTGGCGCTGTCTGGTGGCGAGCGTCAACGTGTGCACTTGGCGCGGGTGCTGGCGCAACTATGGCCGGGTGAGGCGGGGCAGACATTGCTGCTGGATGAGCCGACATCGATGCTGGACCCCCTGCATCAGCACACGACCCTGCAAGCGATCCGCCGCTTTGCCGATCGTGGTGCGGCGGTGCTGGTGATCCTCCATGACCTGAACCTGGCCGCGCGCTACTGTGATCGCATTTTGCTGCTGGAGCAGGGCCGTCCCCACGCGTTGGATACACCGGCGCAGGTGCTGCGGCCCGAGCCGCTTAAGGCCGTGTTTGGTTTGGAAGTATTGGTTCAGCCGCACCCGGAGCTGGGCCACCCGTTAATCATTGCTCGCTGAGGCGTGCTTTTTCACAGGCAAAAAAAGACCCGGCAAAAGCCGGGTCAAATAACCGTGATTAGCCTGATGAGGAGATAATCTGAGAGTCCGAACCAGTGGTCTTTCAGTTATCGGCTGATCTCGCGACCAGTTGTGATAATCATAACGATTCTCATTTGAGAGTCAACAGTTGTTTTTGAAGGATCTGCGTTTTTCCTCAAACGTCCGTTCGAAGTGCGCATAAACATTGGGCCTTGCTGACGATCTAGCTCTTCTGGCGCGCTGAAATGGCATCCAGCTGGCGGTTCAACGCCTCCTTACGCTCGACCGGAATGTCATTCCAGTGCACGTCCATCAGGGCCCCTTCGATCGCATAGAGCAACACTTTTGATGCGCGAAACCCGCGAGTCCTGACGGCTCGATACGCATCGACCGCTCCCAGGCGGCGCAAGTCGGATGCACTGTGGATGCCCACCGCATGCAGCCACTGCGCTGACGTCTTGCCGAGGTTTTTCAGGTGTTGCAGCTCATCGTTCATCAAGCCTCCTTGCGACGGCCGAATGGTGCGGTGGGTATCGTGACCAGGCAGGCCTGAACAGCAGTGTAGCGCTCAGTAGGAAAAGCGTAGTTCTTTGGTCCGAAACGGCCAAAAAGCTTATAAGAATGGCGCGGGGATTTTGACGCCGGGCAGGCGTGAAGCACCCGCTACGCGTTGCGCGTAGTCGGGCTTGGATCGAATATTACTTGGTGCGGTAGCGCAGTCGCGTGCCGAAATTGACCGACATGAGGATCTCATCGGCAGTCAATTCAGGCGGGAAGTAGGTGCCCGAAATCTGCGCATGGGCCAGGCTGGCGCCTTCCAATGAGCAGTCGCGCAAATCCAGGCCGCGCAAGTCGGCAGAACGGAAATACGCGTCGGTGAAGTCCACGCCGGTGGCATTCAGGTCGCGCAGGTCCAGTCCACGGAAGTCGCCACCACGCATGTCGATAATGCCGCCTGCCGGGCGTTCCTGGTTGAAACCACGGATATCGTCTTTATGCAGGAGTGCGTAGAGCGGTGTATCTAGAAGCTTGGGCTGACTCATGAAAACGACTCCTGTTGGAATTATGACGCCATTATAGTGCCACTATTTCTTGGGCGTGCGTCCAAGTAGACGACACGCCCAAGAAATTTTTCTTACAGACCTGGCAGGCGCTGGCGAATTTGTGCGACCAACGCATCGAGGGTCCCGCTTTGATTGGTCTCGACGCGTTTACTCAATAACAGTTCTTCAGCGGTCAGTGGGTCACGGTTGGCCTGTTGTTCTTCGATAACGCTCAGGGTCGCGTCGGATGGATCGTTTTTGTCGGCCTGACGTTGCGCCAACCAACTGGTGATAACCGCCTGTGGCGCGTTGCAGTCCAGGATCAGGAAAGGCGCCCCCGTGGCTTCGGCCACTTTGGCTGCGGCGTCGCGTTGTTCGCGTTTGAGGAAGGTGGCATCCAGTACTACCGGGAAGCCGGCGCGCAGCACGGTATCCGCGATGTCATTCAAGCGAGCGTAGGTCCTGGCGCTGGCGTCGGACGCATAGATGCCGGCCTGGGGCGTGTTTTCCACCTGCTGCTCGCCGAACATGCGCTTGCGCTCCACGTCCGAGCGCAGGCGTACAGCGCCCAATGCTTCCACCAGGCGCATGGCCACGTGGCTTTTGCCCACTGCCGAGACGCCATGGGTAATTGCCAGGAAGCGCGATGGAATGGTGCTGTAGCTTTCCGCCAGGTTGGCGTAGTTGCGGTATTGGCGCAGGGTGGTGGCGCGCTGTACCGGGCTTGCCTCGCTCGGCATGCTGAACAGCGACACCTTGGCACGCACCAGGGCGCGGTAGGCTTTGTAGAAGTTCAGCACTTCAAGGCCCTGATAGTCACCGGTCAGTTCCAGGTACTGGCTGATAAAGCGCCGCGCCAGGGACTTGAGGCCGCGGTCTTCCAGGTCCATGGCCAGGAAAGCGGTGTCGGCGTACACATCGGTGAAGCGAAACGGCTCGTTTAACTCGATGCAGTCGAAGATCACCACGTTGCCGTCAATCAAGGTGGCGTTGCCGAGGTGGATATCACCGTGGCACTCGCGGGTGAAACCGTCGAGCTTGCGCTGTGCCAGCAGCGGTTTCAGGCGCTCGAAGCTGCTTTCGGCCCAGGCTTGCAGGGCTTCCAGTTGAATCAGGTCGGCCTTGTCGCTGAGGAATGGACGGATCTGGTCGAAGTTCTGCCGTACCGGCGCCATCACTTCATCGGGGGTGCCGGCCGCGTGGTCCTGCGGCACTTTTGGTGCGGTGAGGTGAAAGCGTGCGATCTGCCTGGCCATTTCATCGATGTGCGTGGCGGTCAATTCGCCATTGGCCTGCAAAGTGCTGAGCAATTGGCTTTGCGGGAACTGACGCATCTTCAGGGCATATTCGATCACCGGGCCGTCGCCACCCAATTGTGGGGCTTCGGCTGTACCGGTAATCGGCAACACTTCCAGATACAGATCTGTGGTCAGGCGTTGGTTGAGGCGCAGTTCTTCGTTGCAGAAGTGCCCGCGTTTCTCCAGGTCGGTGAAGTCCAGGAACCCGAAGTTCATCGGTTTCTTCAATTTATAGGCATAGGGGCCGGTCAGGACCACCCATGAAATATGCGTTTCGATGACCTGGAACGCTTCAACCGGATGAGGGTACAAAGCCGGGTTTTGCAGGGCTGCGATCAGTGACTGGCTCACGGGCGATCCTTCAGAGTCGGGGGGAGATCATGGCGCGCATTATGGCTGCTACGGGCGGTCGTGCAAACCGCTGTCCGGCTCATGTTAATCATCAATAAAGTGCGTATAATCCGCCGCCATGACTCGAACCCGATCTCCCCGTTCCCGTAAAAAACCTCCTTCCCGCGGCCTGCGCCCGTGGCTTGGCTGGGCGCTCAAGCTCGGCCTTGTAGGCCTTGTGGTGCTCGCTGGCTTTGCGGTGTACCTCGACGCTGTGGTCCAGGAGAAGTTCTCCGGCAAGCGCTGGACTATCCCGGCCAAGGTGTACGCACGCCCGCTGGAACTGTTCACCGGCCAGAAGCTGAGCAAGGATGACTTCCTCACCGAACTCGACGCCCTGGGCTATCGACGCGAACCCGTGAGCAATGGTCCGGGGGCGGCTGCGGTCAGCGGCAACACCGTCGACCTCAATACTCGCGGTTTTCAGTTCTATGAAGGGCTGGAGAAAGCCCAGCCTGTGCGCGTGCGCTTCTCCGGCGACTACGTGGCCGAACTGTCGTCCCTCAACGGCTCGAAGTTGCCGGTGGTACGCCTTGAACCGCTGATGATCGGCGGGATTTACCCGAAGAACCTTGAAGATCGCATCCTGATCAAGCTTGATCAGGTGCCGCCGTATCTACTGGAAACGTTGGTGGCTGTAGAGGACCGCGACTTTTATAGTCACTGGGGCGTTTCGCCGAAGTCGATTGCCCGTGCCGTCTGGGTGAATACTTCCGGCGGCAGGATGACCCAGGGCGGCAGTACGCTGACCCAGCAGTTGGTGAAGAACTTCTACCTGACCAACGAGCGCAGCCTGACCCGTAAGCTCACCGAAGCCATGATGGCGATGCTGCTTGAGTTGCACTACAGCAAGCAGGAGATTCTTGAGGCGTACCTCAACGAGGTATTCGTCGGCCAGGATGGTCAGCGCGCGGTGCACGGCTTCGGTTTGGCCAGCCAGTTCTTCTTTGGTCAACCGCTGTCCGAGTTGAAGTTGCATCAGGTTGCCTTGTTGGTGGGCATGGTCAAGGGGCCTTCCTACTACAACCCGCGTCGCAATCCGGAGCGTGCGCTTGAGCGCCGTAACCTGGTGCTCGATGTGCTTGAACAGCAAGGCGTTGCCACGGCGGAACAAGTGGCCGCGGCGAAAAAAATGCCACTGGGTGTGACAACCCGCGGGAAGTTGGCGGACAGTTCATTCCCAGGCTTTATCGATCTGGTAAAGCGCCAGTTGCGTGAAGACTATCGCGACGAAGACTTGACCGAAGAAGGCCTGCGGATCTTCACCAGCTTCGACCCGATCCTGCAGATGAAGGCAGAAGCATCGGTCAACGACACCTTCAAGCGCCTGACTGGCCGTAAGGGCGCCGACGAAGTAGAAGCCGCCATGGTGGTGACCAACCCGGAAACCGGTGAAGTCCAGGCCATGATCGGCAGTCGCCAGGCCAGCTTTGCCGGTTTCAACCGCGCACTGGATGCCGTGCGGCCGATCGGCTCGCTGGTCAAGCCGGCGGTCTACCTGACAGCGTTGGAAAAACCGAGCAAATACACCCTCACCAGTTGGCTGTCGGATGACCCGCTGTCGGTCAAGGGGGGCGACGGCCAGGTCTGGACGCCGCAGAACTTTGATCGCCGCTCCCACGGCACGGTGTTCCTGTATCAGGGCTTGGCCCATTCCTACAACATTTCCACGTCCCGGCTCGGCTTGGAGGTTGGCGTGCCGAATGTCCTCAAGACACTGGCGCGCCTGGGCATCACCCGCGAATTCCCGGCTTTCCCGTCGATTCTGCTGGGCGCCGGCGCCATGACGCCGATTGAAGTGGCGACCATGTACCAGACCCTTGCCAACGGTGGCTTCAACACCCCTATGCGCGGGATCCGCAGTGTACTGACGGCGGAGGGGGAGCCGCTCAAGCGCTATCCGTTCCAGATTCAGCAACGCTTTGACGCGGGCTCCATCTATCTGATCCAGAACGCCATGCAACGTGTGATGCGTGAAGGTACCGGCAGCTCGGTCTATAAAGTCTTGCCTTCCAACCTGACACTGGCGGGCAAGACCGGTACCAGTAACGACTCCCGTGACAGCTGGTTCGCAGGTTTCGGTCAGGATGTGCTCGCAGTGGTGTGGCTGGGCCGTGACGATAATGGCAAGACACCATTCACCGGTGCCACTGGCGCATTGCAGGTCTGGACCAGTTTCATGCGCAAGGCCGACCCGCTGCCGTTGAACATGCCGCAGCCGGATAACATCGTGCAGGCCTGGATTGATCCGCATACCGGCCAGGGCTCCGATGCCAACTGTCCGGGCGCGGTGCAGATGCCGTATATTCGCGGCAGCGAACCACCAGCCGGTGCTGCGTGCGGTGGCGGAGCCCCTGCAGATGCGGAATCGGTGATGGATTGGGTCAAGGGCTGGATGAATTAAGCAAAGAGGGTTTCAAGTGAACAAGTGGTGGATTCCAGCTATTACAGCTCTGGCTTTGCTCGGCGGTTGCTCCAGCGTGCAGCGCGGCTCTATTCCTGTGGTGGATTCGAGTACAGCTGTCTCCAATAATGACCGTATCTCGGCCAATGGCGGTTTCCGCCAAACCGTGACCAACCGTCCGGCCCAGGCCAGGCCTCAGGCCGTGCCGCAGGATTCGGGTGTGGTCGTGATGGTGCCGGGCGGCGGTGCAGCTACCTCGGCGCCAATCAGTGCCGAGCCTTGGACGCCTGGGCCAAGCACCTCCGGGCCGATCGATGCCGCGCCGATGCAGACCGCGCCGATCAACCAGGGTACCTACACCATGCCGTCGACGCCGAGTGGCATTCCATCGTCCTCCAGCGCTGGCGGCTTGTCAGCCGACGAGCAATTGGACGGCCCGGTGCTGGCCTTGCTGACCACCGCGCAGCAACAGCAGGCGGGTGGTGACTTGAATGGTGCGTCATCCAGCCTTGAGCGTGCGCAACGTGTTGCTCCGCGCGAGCCGCAAGTGCTGTATCGCCTGGCCCAGGTACGCATGGCCCAGGGCGATGCGCCCCAGGCCGAACAATTTGCTCGTCGTGGTCTCACGCTGGCCAACGGTCGTCCCGACCTGCAAGCCAGCCTGTGGGCGTTGATCGGCGATGCGCGTGCAGCACAAGGTGACGCTGCCGGCGCTGCCCAGGCTCGGCAAAAAGCCAAGGTCAGCCTCTGATGGATGCACGGTTTCCCGCGATTGCCGAACAGTTATTGCTGATCGAGCGCGAATTGCGCGTGCAGGGCTGGTGGGATGAGGTGTCCCCAAGCGTCGAGGCGCTCAGCAGCGTCGAGCCGTTTGCGGTCGACACACTGGACTTCCACCAGTGGTTGCAATGGATCTTCCTGGTGCGCATGAAACAGATCCTCGAACAGGACCTGCCGTTGCCGAATGCTTCAGGCATTCTCGAAATGGCCGAGATGGTCTATGCCGATCGGCCGCGAGAGAGCCTTGGCTTGCGTAATGCGCTGAAAAAGTTCGATCAACTGATCGTCGACGCTCGTTAATTGCCTGGCTGCCGGTTTTTCCGGCAGTCTTGCGCACATTTCTACCGCTTGACGACATTCAGGCGAGTTTTATCCCTCCTCAAAGCCCTTTCTTCTACGTTCT
>Ga0070754_10001848_pt1 | contig 16337 bp, 12 predicted proteins | sample VirMetDEL_Sep_01_FD_75181 | JGI IMG/M metagenome (GOLD analysis project Ga0070754, IMG submission 75181) | Aqueous microbial communities from the Delaware River and Bay under freshwater to marine salinity gradient to study organic matter... | ecosystem: Environmental > Aquatic > Marine >... | reverse complement strand
GCAGGCGAAGCACGAAGCGGACGAACACCTCAAGGCGACCGATCTCGAATATGCGATCCTCCGGCCGGTCGCGCTGACCGATGAAAGCGGGACCGGCGAGGTCCGCCTGGGCGAGAATGTCGACCCCAAGGGCGAGGCTGCCCGGGGGGATGTCGCCAAATTGCTCGCCGATGCGGCGGAATCGCCGGAATGGGTCGGCAAGGTGCTCCATATGGAAAGCGTCGGCTGATCGCGGTAACGCTGCGCCATCGCTGCAACCGATAAGAAAGGGGCCCTACCGCGTGAGCGGCGGGGCCCCTTTTCCTATTCGCCGAGCGGCGAAAAGCACCAAGGACGTGGGTCAATGGTAGAGCGAGTTCGAAACTCGGAAGGCTCGGGAAACGAGGAATGACATCGAAGGTCACGTGGCACAGTAGTTTCCCTGACTATCACTTAACCATCATTTGGGCTGTGCATGGCAATGCGACCGAATGATCGAGGATCGGGTGAAATTGTTGCAGCACATCGACAGGTTGATCGGATTCGAATCCGACGACGAGATTGCTGACAGGTTCAGCCGCGAACGCGTCAAGTCGGTCCGCGAAACAATTCACTATTACTACCTTACCATACTTGCTCCTTACGCCGGGCTAGCTTGGGTAACATGGGATCACCTCGTCACCCGGATCGTGGCGTGCATTCTGGCGCTGGCCGTCGCGTTTCGTTTCCGGCACTGGATGCTTCCGGTACCCGAAGGGAAAACCGAGGACGTCAATCGCAACGCCGCCCGGCTGACCGGTTTTATGGTGGTGCTGTTGTCCTGCACACAGGCCGCGTTCTACCTTACGCTTGCCTTCGATCTCGACGGCATGGCCGGCGGCACGCCGAGCTGGTTGCCCATCCTTGCGCTGGGTTTGCTAGCCGCACTGACGCAGGGTGCCGCACTCACCGGGATCATTTTCGCCTCGAGGGTGATTTTCTTCTGCTTCGTCATGCCGGTCGTCGCCGCGGTTCTCTATCTTTTCGCTGCATCCAATATCCCGGCTTCGGTCGCGACGGTCGTCCTTACGGCCGTCAATTTCTATATTGCCGAAACCAGTCACCGGACGCAGTTGCGGCTGTTCCAGGCCCAATACGATGCGGACGCGGCGTTGCTGCGAATGGAGCGCACCAATACCGAGCTGGCCGATGCGCGGCGCAACGCGCAATATCAGGCGGAAACCGACAATCTTACCGGATTGCGTAGCCGGCTGGCCTTCATCCACGACATCGAGGCGAAGCTCGACGGTGGGCAGTGCGGCCTGCTGGCGGTGATCGATCTCGACCGGTTCAAACCGATCAACGATCTGTACGGCCACCATGCGGGCGACATAGTCTTGCGTCAGGTCGCGCTTCGACTTCAGCGCGTTCTGCCCCAGGGAACGGTCGTGGGCCGTCTGGGCGGCGACGAATTTGGCGTATTCATCGCGGGATCTTCCTGCCTCGCCGAACTGGGGCAATTGGTCGATGTGTGTGACAAGGCGCTAAGGCAGTTGTGCAACCAATGCGTCTGGCGAATGCGCAGGTCAGCATCGGGGCGTGCGCTGGCGCGCGCTTGCTTGGCGAGGACGCCCCGGATGTCGACCAGGCGCTGCGCGATGCCGATGCAGCGCTTTATTTTGCCAAACGCAACGATATGATCGAGACGAAGCTGTTCGACGCAGAGATACGCGACAAGAACAAGCGTCTCCACGCGATCGAGACCGCGCTGCTCGAGGAGGGCGCGCTGGATCAGCTTTCGCTGGCCTACCAGCCGATCTTCAACCTGCGGACCGGACAGCTCTCGTCGTTCGAAGCGCTGGCGCGCTGGGAGCACCCGGTGCTCGGCAATATATCTCCGGGGCAGTTCATCCCGATCGCGGAGCGGATCGGCTGCATCCGGCCGATCACTCTCGCATTGCTTTCGCGCGCAGTGGACTTCGCTGCCGAATGGCCGGCATCGTGCCGTCTGTCGTTCAATCTAAGCGCAGCGCATATTTGCGGCGGCGACGCGGCGAGCGAAATCGTCGCCCTGATCAAGCAGAAGAATTACCCGGCCGAGCGCCTGCAACTGGAAATCACCGAGACCGCTATGCTGGTCGATTTCGCTACCGCCAGGCACAATGTCGACATGCTGCGCGAGGCCGGATGCCGGGTGGCGCTGGACGATTTCGGCGCCGGTTTCGCCTCGCTGGTTTATCTGCGCGAGATTCGCTTCGACAAGGTCAAAATCGACGGGTCGCTGATCAAGCGGGCGCGCCATCCTCAGGGGCGCGACATGCTCCGCGGGGTGGTGAAGATGATTGCCGCGATGAAGCTCGAAAGCGTCGCCGAATTCATTGCTACTTCGGGCGACCGGGAAACCGCGCGCGAGCTTGGTGCCGAGTTCGGGCAGGGCTATCACCTCGGCTATCCGCTCGACGAAGAAGGCACGCGGGACCTGCTGGCACAGTACCATTGGCCGCACAGCACGAAAGTGCGCAGCCTCGCAAACTGGGAACTCGACCGGCAGGAAGCGCTGGCACCGTCCGCGCGGCCGCTTCCGCTGACGCGCGAGAAATAGCACCGCCGAACGGGCGGCGTCGGGCTCGGGACATCTCGCTCGCACGTGCCATCACATCATCCATTTCCGGAGCCAGCCCGCCAGAGTGGCTCATCACCTTCCCAAAGGTAAAGCTTGCTTGAGATATAGGTCCTATGGTCCGTTTTGCGGTAATTCCTCCCAGCGAGATGGGTTGTCGCCGGATACGCTCACGAGATAGAGCGGCGGTTCTCTTCTTCACCCGACAAGGATCCGCATTTGCCCAAGCTATCGCATCTCGATCAGGACGGTCGTGCACGAATGGTTGATGTGGGGGACAAGCCGGTCACCGCGCGGCGCGCGCGGGCGCAGGGTCGCTTGTCGTGTTCTGCCGAAACGCTGGCCTTGGTAGAGGAAGGCAAGGCCCCCAAGGGCAGCGTGATCGCAACGGCTGAGTTGGCCGGGGTAATGGCTGCCAAGCGCACGGCGGATCTGATCCCGCTGTGCCATCCCTTGCCGCTCAGCAAGATCGACGTCGCGATCGCCATGGACCGGAGCCTGCCCGGATTTATCGTTGAAGCCGTAGTCCGTACCGAGGGGCGAACCGGGGTCGAAATGGAGGCGCTGACTGCAGTATCGGTCGCCTGCCTTACACTGTTCGATATGCTCAAGGCAGCCGACAAGGGCATGACCATCGGCGAAATCCGCGTGACCGAGAAGGAGGGCGGCGCTTCGGGCGCCTGGCAGCTCCCGCGATGACAGCTGCCATGAAGACATTCGGTGAAGCGTCGGCGCTGATCGCGTCCCATGTCGCGCCGCTGGAAATCGAAACCGTCCCTCTGAGCGCAGGCGCCGGGCGCGTGCTGGCTGCAGATATTCGCGCGGCGATTCCGTCTCCGCGGCACAGCGTTTCAGCGATGGATGGCTATGCGGTGCGCGAAAGCGATATCGCTGGGGGTGAACCCGTCCAGGTCGCGGGCGAAGCGCGGCCCGGCGCCCCTTTCGCCAGCGTCCTGCCGGCGGGAGAGGCGGTTCGCATCTTCACGGGCGCACCGCTTCCCGACGGTGCCGATTGCGTGATCATGCAGGAGTATGCGCAGCGCGATGCGGACACGGTACGGTTCGCCGCGGGGTTCGGCCCTGCGAAACACGTGCGGCAGCGTGGCAGCGATTTTGAGGAAGCCGCAGTCCTGCTGCGCAGGGGCACCCGCCTTGATGCGAAGACGCTGGTGGCGGCAGCGGCCGCCGATGTCGCCGAGATCACCGTGCATCGTCAGCCAGCGATTGCGATCATCGCCACCGGGGACGAATTGGCCGAACCGGGATCCGCGCAGTTGGCACCCTACGCCATTCCGGACACGACCTCGCTGGCAATCGCGTCGCTGGCGCAAGATGCCGGTGCCCGCGTAACTTCGCGGTGCCGCGCACAGGACGATTTGCCCGCGCTCGAGCGACAGGCGGGCGAATTGCTGGAGAGTGCCGATATCGTGATTGTCATCGGCGGAGCATCGGTCGGCGATCGTGATTTCGCCAAACCCATGTTCGCCCCGCATGGGCTCGCGCCGGTCTTCGACAGGCTGGCGATCAAGCCGGGCAAGCCAGTGTGGCTCGGGCGGGCTGGCGCACGGTTCGTTCTCGGACTCCCGGGCAATCCCAGTTCGGCCATGGTGACCGCGCGGCTGTTCCTCGTTCCGATTCTCGAGCGCTTGCAGGGCGGGGAGGGGTATCATGCCTGGCGCGACATGCCGCTGGCCACACCGCTGCCTGCGACGGGTGACCGGGAGACCTTCGCCAGGGCGCATTGGGGCCAGGCAGGTCTTGAAGTGCTGGGCAACCAGGACAGCGGAGTGCAGGGCGGCTTGGCCCGCGCCGACTGGCTGATCCGCTGCCCATCCGGCCAGGACGGCTTGGCAGCAGGCAGTACGGTACCCGCTCTGCTGTTCTGAACGGGTCGCTAGCCGCGCACCCACATTGACAGGTCGCCGTCGCCGCGGGTCACATTGCCGGCACTACCTACCGGTTCATGCATGCCGTCCGTCAGGAACGCGATCATGGCCGCATCGTCTCCTGCCACGCCGGCAAGGGTGCGGCTGCCCGAAGGGGTGAGGGCCACGATCACACCCGATTTGGGCGAACCGTCGCGGCCATAATGGACCGTATAGCTCTCGATCGTCGCCGGCCCCTCGTAGGTCCGGTCGAGCGGGGGGACAGCGCCGCGGCGCGCGTCGGCTTCGGCCTGATAGTCGAAGTCGTGCGGGAAGGCAGCGCCGGTGGGCGTCCCCGCAAGCAGGATGGTATGATTGTGCGTTGCATAGCCGCCATTGGCGAACAACAGGCCCTTATCCCCGGTCCCGCGCAGCTTCTGCACCATGGCGACGACCGCATGGCTCATGTAATTGCCGATCGGGCCGCCTCCGAAGGTTAGTCCGCCAAACACCGTCGTCGGCCGATCGAGGGGCCAATCAAGCACCCGGCGAGCCATTTTCGGGACACAGGGAAAGCAGCTGTAAAGTTCGACATGGGCCAGATCTTCGGTGCCGACCGCGTTCAACTGCATCGCGCGTTCGATCGATGTCGCGAGGCTGGGTGAAGCATCGTAGCGGTCCCGGTCGAGGAAATTGTCGCTTTCATGCGCCGCTGCGCCATAGCCGATGAAGACCAGCGCCTCGTCCGGGATCCCGCGCCGCCGTGCTTCCGCGAGCGAAGTTACGAGAAAGCCCGCGCCCTGATTGACCGAGGAATTGGCCACCTGCAGCTTGGTATAGGGAAAGGCGATCGGGCGGTTGCGATCGGATGGCGTGATGACGACCTCCGCGCTCACCGGCTTGGTAATCCACGCACCCTCGCCAGCAGCCGCGACTTCACTCATGCCCGCCCAGATGGTCCCGCTTTCGTCCTGCCCCTGTGCGAGCGTCTGGCCATAGGCCGCGCGGCCGGCGTTCTCGTACAGCGGATAGACATCGGTCGGGACCGTAAGCCCATAGCTTTGCGCATAGCCCTTGCGCACGCGGTGCGATGCGTCGCGCAGCGCATTGGGTTTCTCGCTGCCATCGCGTGCCTTGAGTGCAGCCAGCTGACCCGCAGTCCGCAGCGCCTCGCCCCCGGCAACCGCGCAAATCCGGGATTCTCCCCGACCGATGCGATTGGCAGCCTCGTTGAGTAGCAGGATCGGGCTGTCGCCGTTGGGCATGGCCGTCTGCATGCAATGCGACGGATCGATGCCGAGCGCCTCGGCGACCTTGCCATCCACTGGATTGAGTTGCGGCCACGCCAACTGCGCGACAACCGCCAGCGAATCGCAGTACTCGAGTACGCCGTCGCCCGCATCGGCATCCGCGCGCCGCAGCGCTTCGGCCATCAACCCGACGGGGTCCAGGCCGTCACCCGGCTGTTCGGGCCGATCGTTGATCTGGCCAACACCGATAATAACGGGAATGGTCTCTGGATCCTGCTCGGTCACGCTCGCTCTCCTCTCAGCCCATGCCTAGCAAGCAGGTTGCACGCTGCAACCGAAACTTGAGCGGATCATCCAGAGTTTCAGGGAGCTGTGGACTGCCAAGTTCGGCCAAGCCTTCGGGGGTGACCAGCTTGTGCTGTAGAGAAAGAAACCGGGTAGGGGGTGCGCGAAGGTGGTGGAAGCCGTCTTAATACTCGTCGGACTGCGCGGTCCCGCCAGCAGAAACCTTCCGGCCTCTGTCGAACGATTTGAGCGTCGGCGGTGCGCTGCGTTCCCAGTTTGCCGTACGCGAGGCGGCGAAGGGGCGATCTTCGAATCTGCTATCGACGCGGTTCATGGACTTCTGGGCGGAACCGGCGATCCTGTCGATGAAAGCGGTCCCGCTCGACAATCCGGCGCGGACGGCGAGAACGGCTGCCTGCGTCCGGTTCGCCACGCCGAGTTTCAGCATCAATTGGCGGATGTGGACCTTGACCGTACCTTCGGTGCAGTCCTTCGCGCGCGCGATCTCCTTGTTCGACAATCCGTCGGACAGGTAACGCAGCAGTGTCACATGATCGGGGCCGAGATTGGCGTTCTTGAGCATTTGCGTAGCCAGCGCGTTCTTTTCGTATGAAACCGGGCCGATGCACACCCGCGCGTTGCGCTCTGCCAGGCAGATAAGATGACGCAGGTCATCCCGGCAGATCGAAATGGGCGCGGTGCAGACCGGCCGTTCCGCGGCAATCAGGTTCTCGATGATCGGATTGTCGAGATCTTGGCTGAGAACGATCCACGATTTGACGTCGCAATCGGCCATGAGCGTGGCCTCATCGGCTGCAAACTCGTCATCACCGCCGCCCCAGATATAGATGACGACCGTATCCTTCAATTGGGCGGCGTCGATATCGGCTATTGTACTGGCGCGCGTTTTTACTTTTATGGAATCGCATTCCAAAGCATCGGCGATGGCATCGCATACCATCCCGGTGACGCACACGACGACCACCTCGATCGAGCTGTTCATTCTTCATCCCCCGGCTTCCGTATGGCTAACGCCGTCTAAACGATTCGGCCTGCCAACAACATTTGTTTAACGCCTCTGTCCTAGAGCGGGATTGTAGGGAGGCGACAAAGCGACAAATTATGCGTTTAGACAACGTTAGGTAAGCCGCAGCAACTTTAGTTGGGAAACAGAATCCTTTGCGTGCTCACGAGGCGCTATCTAGCGCTTGCGAGTCACGGAATCGCTTTTCTTAACATCTTTTTAACCCTGATTCGGTGCCTTAAGTGCGCTGGTCATGCGCCTCGGTCCGACTATTCTTGTTGTCGGAGGGCACGCCTGCCGCAGTAAAACGAATTCGCAATTGTATTATAGCGAAGTTCGGTCTGCCTGCAGCTGGCACGGTCTCTATTGTCTCGAAGTATCGACTATGGAGAATTACAATGAATACCTTTGCAAAACTCGCAGCTGCAGCCACCATTCCTGCACTGTTCGCCGCTGCTCCCGTTGCCGCACAGGACGCTGAAAGCTTCACGCTCGCCCTGTCGGGTTCGGTCGACAGCAACTGCGAACTCGTTCCCGAAGGAAGCGGCAGCTTCGCCGTCGACATGCTCGAAACCGGCAACCAGGGTGCCCTCACGATCGCTTATTCGTGCAACTCGCCCTACACCGTGTCGCTGCAGTCGCTGAACGGCGGCATGCGCCACAGCGAAAGCGGCGGTGCGGTCGTGATCGACTACGACGTGGAAGCCAGCTTCCTGGGTATCGGTCTCGGTGCGACCTCGACCAACTCGGCATCGATGCAGGCCAGCCCGGTCGTGATCGTCACCGACAATGACTGGGCCAACATCCTCGTCAACGGCGGCACCCGCACCGGCAACCTCGATCTCTCGTTCGACTCGCTGAGCGAATATGCCGTTGCCGGCACCTATGAAGACGAACTGACGATCGAACTCGCCGCAAACTACTAAGCTTCCCCGGCCTAAGTGTTTGCGTCAGAACCGGAGGGGCTCTCGCTCCTCCGGTTCACCATTTGGGCGGGGTTTCAGATGGGGGATCTGGAATGTTTTTGAAATTCTTTAAGAGCGCCGCAGCGATCGGATCGCTGGTCTTGGCATCGGCACCTGTTGGCCTGTGGGCCTACGATCTCAAACCGATCGTAGTTCAACTCGAGCCCAGCGGGCCGGGGTCGAGCCAGACAATGGTCATTTCGAACACGCACACGGTGCCCATTGCCATCGAGGTCAGGGCTTTCCGCAGGAAGCAACTGCCATCGGGCGACGATGAACTGACGCCCGAGGACGAGGACCTGCTCATCTACCCGCCGCAGATGGTCCTCCCACCCGAGACAAGCCAGAGTTTCCAGGTACGCTGGGTCGGCGAACCGGTGGTCGACAGGGAACTGGCGTTCCGGATTGTTACCGAACAGTTGCCGATCAAGTTCGAGAAGAAGTCCGCCGGGGAACGCACCGCCGACGTGACGGTCCGCTACCGCTACGAAGCGGCCCTCTATATCATGCCGGATGGCGCGGAGCCCGATGCCGCGCTCACTTCGGTCAGCCGCGTGACGGGCGAAGATGGCAGCGAGTTCCTGGAACTGGCTATTGCATCCAATGGCACAATGCGCGCGATCCTGGACGAGCCTTCCATCATCCTGTCGGGCAGCGACGGCAGCACGTACACGATCGAAGGAGAAGAGGCGGCGGCTCTGCAAGGGCTGAACGTCCTGCCCGGCGCCGAGCGCCGCGTTCAAATCCCCCTCCCGCAGCAATTATTCGCCGGGCCACTCACTGGCACGTTGGAAACCCGCTACATCATTCTCCAGTAAGGGTGGCGGCTCCGTGAAAAATTTCAGAAGAGCGGCCGTGGGATGCATCGCCACCGGTATCATCGCCGGCGTGCCCCATGCGGGTGCATTGCTCGCCCAGGATGTCCCCGTCGCCGGGGATGACGAGCAACCCGACCCTGCGCAAGTGCAGGACGAGGTAGGGAAGAGGACCGAACCGGAAGGGGAGGTCGCCACCGAAGAAGCGGACCGTCCCGGGAGCCCGGCATATATTGCGCCCGAAAACCGCGATGCCGACAGCATCTATCGGCAGGTCTTCGGCAAGGAACGGCCGTTGACGCCCGCCGGGGAATACTCGGTCATCGTCGACAACATCAATGTCGGCGAATACCGCATGGATCCGGAGCGCGACGGAGGTTCGGTCGACGCTCGCCTGCTGGTCGCCGCGCTGATACCGATCGCGATCGACGAGACCGAAGCGGCGCTTCGCCGCCTGGCGGAACAACCCCGCGTGTCCTTCGACGAGCTTCGGTCACTGGACATGGCGGTCAATTTCGACCCCGGACAACTGGTCCTTCGCGTGGCTATTCCGCCAGAACGGCGCGATGCGCGTCAGTTGGTTCTGCGAGGCGCGCGGAATCGTGCGACGCAGGAATTCGCGGGGCAGGCCGACACTTCCGCCTTCGTTTCGGTGCGCGCGGGACTCGATCTGGTGGAAAGGTCGACGTCGCAGCGCGAAGGGTTCAGAGGGTTTGTCGCCGACATCGATACGGGGGTCAATATTGGCGGCGTGGCGCTGCAGGGCCGGTTTCGGTATGACGAGCGCCGGGCCCGCAAATTCAGTCGCCGCGATGTCCGATTGACGTATGACGACGTCGAGCGTCAGATTCGCTACGAACTGGGTGATCTGAGCGTCGGCAGGCGGCCGTTCCAACTGGCCCCCCGGATCGCGGGCATCTCGGCCTATCGCGAATTCCCGATCGATCCCTATCGTAACATTCGCCCAGTGTCGGAGCAGGGGTTCCAGCTCGATGAACCCGCCCGGGTTGATGTCTATCTGAACGGTGCCCCGGTGCGGACCTACGAACTGGGCAGCGGGCGCTACAATCTGCGCGATATCCCGCTTGTCCCCTCCGCGGCAAACGACGTGGAACTGCGCCTGACCTATGCCAGCGGGCGCGTCGAAGTGCTGGCCTTCCCCGCTTTCTACGACATCGAACTGCTCGAGCCGGGTCTCGTCGATTTCGGCTTCAATGCGGGCGTGTCCTATCGCGACGAAGATGGGCGGCGGGTCTATGACGACGGCGATTACAACGTCATCGGCTACGTCCGCAAAGGCTTGAGTCCGACGCTCACAGCCGGCCTTACGTGGGAAGGCAATCGCGATTTCGATACCGTGGGGTTCGACGCTGTATGGGCGTCGCCGATCGGCTCCTTCGCGATCAATTCGGCCACCAATATCCGGAACCCCAAACCGTCGAGCAGCCGTCTCGCGCTGCAGTATTCGTGGCGCGATACCGACCGCGCGCGGGGCAGGACCATCGACGCACAGGTCGTGATGACCGGCGAGGACTATCAGACCCTCAACCGGATCTTCGGCGGCAACAACGTGAAGCTGTCCGGCCAGTTTCGCGCCGGGCAGTCATTCGGCCCGAAATGGCGCGGCCAAGCCTATGCCGGATACGAGGAAGCGCGCGCGTTCGGAGAGCGGTATTACGCAGGGATCAACCTTTCCCACCAGTTCGATTTCGGAACGCTGTCCTTCGGGGCCGAATACCAGAAATCGCCCGAGGATTCGGGTCCTGTCGTGCGCTTGTCCTATTCGATGCCGCTCGGATCGGGGAACCTGTCCGCCAATTACACATCGCAGGACAATGCCGCCCGTGCCGAATACACCAGGCTCGCCGCGCTTGGCGTAGGGTCGATCGGCGCCGCCGCCGGGATCGAGCGGCGCGACGACTTCGATCGCCAGTATGCCAGGTTGTCCTACATCGGGAACCGGTTCGAAACGGGGGTCGAGCAGGCGCGCGCAACCGGCGCGGACGGGTTTCACGATCTCAGGACCCGGCTGACCTTCGGCAGTTCGCTGGCCATGGCGGACGGCGTCGTGGCCGTCGGCCGGCCGATTTCGAACAGCTTCGCGATCGTAAGCGTGAACGAACAGGCCAAAGACTATCGTATCGCGGTAGAACCCAGGACGGGCTTCGGTTCCAGCAAGACGCTCTATTCGGCCTACAGCGACTGGATGGGCCCCGCGGTGGTGCCTACGCTCACCCCCTATTTCAATCGCAGCCTGCAGGTCGATGCCCCTGATGCGCCTGCGGGGATCTCGCTCGGTGGGCAAGTCTTCGCGATCAAACCGGGATACCGTAGCGGCTACCATCTCGAGGTCGGCAGCGAAGCGAATGCCGCGCTGCTCGGAACTCTGATAGACCAGGATGGCGAACCGATCGTTTTCGGTATCGGGGAAGCCGTCCGCGTCGGCTCGAACGAGGATGCGCCAATTCCGCTGTTTACCAATGGTTCGGGCCGGTTCTTCCTCGAGGGCGTGGTCGCGGGGGCAAGTTATCGCCTTACCATCAGCCGCGAAGACGAAACCATCGAGACGGTCGTGCCGATCCCCGAAGGAACCGTCGGGATACTTCGGCTGGAAGAACCAGAAGTCATCGGGCCGCGAGACTTGTCACCGGGAGAAGTGCAATGAGTTTACTTCACAAGCTTTTGATAGGCAGCGTGGCTGCTGGCGTCGCCACGTCTCCGCTCTTCGCGCAGGAAACCGCAGGCGGTCCCGAATGCCTGCTCGAGCTGTCCGTGGACAACAACGTCGACTGGCGCGGCCAGCTGGGGCGGGGGTACGAGGTTTTCAGCGGGGAAGAATCGTACGAGGTGGTCAGCGTCGTGGTCCGCCACCAAGGGCAGGCGTGTGACTATTTCCTCACCGGAATGCCCCAGGAGGGCGGCAACGAGAATCTGCTCACGGGGCCTTATGGCGCATTGGCCTATGACGTCCTGCGGCAACCGAGCGGGCCATCGCTTCTCTCGCCTGACTACGCCGGCAACGAACTGACACGCCTTTATGGGCGCTTCCCGGATGGGGCCGGGGCGCAGCAATATGTGCTTTACGTGGCGATCCCGCCCGAACAGAACGTCGGCGGGGGGATCTATTCCGACCAGGTCCAGCTGCGCGTTTTTGCCGACCATTTCGGTTCGCCCGAATTGATGGATCAGGCGTCCTTCGCGATTACGGCGCCGGTGGCGGATACGCTGGAGGTCGATAGTATCGATGCCGGCCCGGGAGCAAACACCCTGAAGATCGACCTCGGCAATCTGGCTCCGGGCGTCGTCCGCGTGCTCGATTTCAGTCTGCGCAGCAACGCCCCGATACGCGTCGGTGCGAACTCGCAGAACAAGGGATTTCTGGCGCATCAGGCGAGTGCGCCCGGTATCCCGTACAGCCTGGTGGTCGGCGGCAATCGGATAGATCTCTCGAGCAACCGACTCACCCAGGCGATCGCAGGGGATCTTTCGAACCGAACGATCGTCCCGTTCCGCATCGAGGTCGAACCGAATTACGGTGCGGCCGCCGGGACGTATTCGGATGTCCTGACGATCACCTTTCAGGTCGACGGCTGATACCGGCCTCCGCCTCGGGGCGTTAACTTGAACAGGAGGTGGGATGCGTACAGGGTATGGCCTTTGGAACGCCGAACACGGGAGCGCGGTGATGGGATCGGATCGGGAGGATCACCCGGAGCAAAGACGGGGCGTCGATCTTCGCCGGAGCCCGCGTCACCGCTTGGTGTTGCCCGTCGACCTCGCATTCGAGAACGAAACCTCGAATGCGCTGGTCCTCGATCTTTCCGAGAACGGGTGCCTTATCGAGGCGGAACGGCGCATCGAGCTGGGCGAAACGCTCCAGATCGAATTGTACGAGAACCCCGAGCTGCGGTACAAGGCCAAGATCATTTGGGGCGGCGACGCGCTGTACGGGTGCCAGTTTTTCCAGCCCATACCCGAAACCATCGTCGAGGAAGCGCGGCTCTGGACCGTTCCAAGGCTGATCGGCGAGGCGATCGACGGGGCGTCGGCGGACCAGCTGCCAATCGCGATAAGGGCCGCGCGCAGCAGCGCGGGCCTGTCCGCTGCCGAACTCGCCCGGCGCGCTGGCGTCAGCAGACCCACTCTCTGGTCGTGGGAAACGGGAAAAAGCCGCCCGACGAAAGAGAACCTGGCCAATCTCAAGCAGGCCTTGCAAATGGAAATGGGCGACGGTGCAGGGCGCGCCGAAGACGACGAACCGGTCGGGAAGGTTCAGCCATCGCTCAACCAGGTCGTCGAGCGCCATCGCCAGTCGATGGCAGACGAACTCGGCGTCGCGCCCGGCAGTATCAAGATCAGCATCGCGTTCGATTGAACGCGACGCTGCGTTGCGCCGTTCGGGCGCGCCATCGCCGCCCTTCGCCCCGTTCAACTGTCCTTCGCGAATTGAAGGATCTTTTCACGGAGCCAGGTCAATCCCGCATCGCGCGTACGCGATACGTGGTGCTGCATCATTTCGCGCATGGGCGACAGGTCGTAGGGGAGGTCGACGATCGCGAGGTCGAAGACGGGCTGGGTTACGCGCGCGAGGCGTTCGTGCATGACGGCCAGGCGGTTCGTCCCGCGCAGCAGCCAGGGCACCTGGATGAAGGATTGCGCGGCCACGTCGATCCGCCGGTCGGGGGCGAGCTTGCGCAGGATCGCCTCGATATAGGTGTCCTGGTTCGATATGCGCACGACCACATGGCCGCATTCGTTGAACTGTTCGATCGACAGGGGGCCTTGCAGGAACGGATTGTCCCTGGCGCCGACGACGACATGGCGTTCTTCGAACAACAGTTCGCGCGGATGATCGGTTTCGAGGAACTCGTTGGGTGTCATCAACAGGTCTATTTCGCCTGCTTCGAGCCGGCGGGCACTCTGCGCACTGGGCAGTGACAGGGCCAGGCGGATTTCGGGCGCTTCGATCTGCAGATGTTCGATCAGCGGCACCAGCAGGACCGTGGTGATGTAATCCGATGCGTTGATCTGGAAACGCCGCTTCGATGTCGCCGGATCGAAACCGGTGCCCGTGGCGATGAGCGTTTTGAGCCGCATCAAGGTCGTGCTGACCTCGGGCGCCAGCGTCAGCGCATGCTGTGTGGGGATCATCTTCTTGCCATGGAGGATCAGGAGTTCATCCTGAAAACTCTCCCGCAGTCGCTTGAGTGCGGCGCTCATCGCGGATTGCGTCACATTGAGGCGCTTGGCCGCACGCGTCACGCTACGCTCCTCGAGCAGAACCTCGAACGCGACGAGCAGATTGAGATCGAAATTGTCCAGCCGCATCATGCATCGATATCATCGATAGCAATTCAGAAAAACAAAAAATTGGACTGATGATAAGGTGAGGCGCAGTCTGCAGGGTAATAACAAAAGATGAAATTTGGGAGATTGAGGATGCGGAAGGTTTATCTGCTGGGAAGCGCTGTCGGTGCCATAGCCGCGGTTGCGGTCGCCAGTCCTGCCATGGCGCAGGACATGGCCACGCAAACGGAAGCTGAACGTGAAGCCGAACTGTCGGAAACGGAAGGCGTCCCGGGCGGCCTGAATACGATCATCGTGACTGCGCAGCGGCGGGCGGAAAGCTTGCAGGACGCAGCGATCCCGATCGACGCGCTTTCGTCTGAAAAGCTTACGCGCGCGGGAATTGAAAGCGCGAACGATCTGGGGCGCATTTCCCCTTCGCTCGGTGTCAACCCGGGCGGCGGACCGCTGACCAGCCTCTTCATTCGCGGTGTCGGCGCACTGACCGTCAATCCGCTGCAGGATTCGGGCGTCGCGCAGAACTACGACGGCGTATACCTGGGCCGCGCCAGCTCGGCCGCCGGCCAGAACTTCTATGACATGGAGCGTGTGGAGGTCCTGAAAGGTCCCCAGGGGACGCTGTACGGCCGGAACGCGACGGGCGGCGTGCTCAACTACATCCCCATGAAACCGCAAGTCGGCGAGTTCAGCGGTTACCTACAGGCCGAGTACGGCAACTTCGACAAGATCGGTGTCCAGGGGGCGGTCAACGTACCATTGACCGACGGGATGGCGGTTAGGCTTGCTGCCAGCCATCAGTCGCGAGACGGTTACAACGACGATGGGACTTCCGACTTGGAAGCGACCTCTGTGCGCGCGCAGATGTTGATGGAACCGACCGACCGTCTGAGCCTGAGATTTGGATTCGATTACACGTCGGTCGGGGGCAAGGGCTCTACCGGCTCGCTGCTGGGCTTTTTCAGCAACACGCCGGGGCAGCAGACCGAATTCACGCCCACGGGGATCGACATCGACAGCGGCGCATGCAGCGCCGCTTCCAATGCGTTCCGGGTGCAGACCTTCCAGGGTCCCTCCTTCGCATTGCTGCCGCCGATCAGCTGCGACGACCTCTTCCAGGACCTGTCCTACGGCGGGCTGCAAACCGAACTCACCTATGAGCTCGATGCCGGAACGATCACGATCATCCCTGCTTGGCGGGAATATTCGCAGGACTACACTTTCGTAGGCCCGGGTTTCGCGCCTGCGCCTACGCAAGAGAGTGGAGAACAGTTCTCGATCGAGGCGCGGTTCGCATCCGATTTCGACGGGCCTGTGAACGGCGTCTTCGGCCTCTACTATTTCGAGGAAGAGGTCGATTTTGCGGCGAACTTCTACCAGGTTGCGGTTGCACCGATCCAGAACTGGACCAACGGCGGGGATTCTTGGGCCGCATTCGCCCAAGTCACGTTCGACGTTACGGACCAGTTCCGGATTAACGTCGGTGGCCGCTACACCGAGGACAACAAGTTCGTCAGAGGCGACGACTTTGCTTTCCTGACGATCTGTCCGCTCGAGGTTCCGCCGTTCCCCGGAGCCCCGTTCACGATCCCGGACTTTGCCGGATGCGCTGCACAGAACTATCCGGCCGTCCTGCCGCCGACAACGGATCCGCAGGTCTACATCGACAGCCTGATCGCCGGTGGCTTCATCCCGCCTGGCTCGACGATCAACGATGGCTTCTATCCGCTCATCAACGGCTCGGCGGGCTTTATCGTCGACGGCGGCGCGGGCCAGGGCCTGACGAGTGAGGACAGCTGGAAAGAGCCGACCTACCGTGTCGGCGTCGAGTACGATCTGACGCCCGACAGCCTGCTCTATGCGACTTATGAGCGCGGTTACCGTGCGGGCGGTGTCGAGCTCGCGGCGGTCGGTGCCGGTGGCGGATTGAGCTTCGATCCCGAATTTATCGATGCTTTCACCATCGGTTCGAAAAACAGATTTCTGGGCGACACGCTCCAGGTCAATATCGAAGGTTTCTACTGGGAGTATAAGGGCCAGCAGATCACCTATTTCTCGACGATCGACGATGCGCCCAACTTCGGTACGGCCAATGGCGATTCGACGATCAAGGGCGTCGATCTGGACGTGCTCTGGGCTGCGACGCCGACCACGACACTGGGTGTGAAGTTCCAGTATCTGGATGCGAAGCTGGACCAGCTGACATTGGTCTCCGATCCCGGCACTGGCCGCTTCGGATGCGAGAATGTTG
>Ga0070754_10001846_pt1 | contig 16344 bp, 21 predicted proteins | sample VirMetDEL_Sep_01_FD_75181 | JGI IMG/M metagenome (GOLD analysis project Ga0070754, IMG submission 75181) | Aqueous microbial communities from the Delaware River and Bay under freshwater to marine salinity gradient to study organic matter... | ecosystem: Environmental > Aquatic > Marine >... | reverse complement strand
TCGGTGTCTTCGTCTTCGATCTTGCCAACGGTGTAGATGCCAAAAGGCGTGCCGACGACAAAGTTGCCGAAGAGGAAGGCGCCGCAGGTGGCGTTGAGGAAGTCGCTGCTTGACCAACGGGTCTGGAGGCCACCCTCGCCAGATACAAAAGTCATAGTCAGGCGCGTGGTCTCACCACCGCCGCCAAGTGGGAAGTAGACGTGATACTGCTGCTCATCTCGGTCGTAGACGGCGGTGATGGTTTCTGGGTCTTCGACCTGCTGGAACAGGCGGCGGTATTCGAGGTCGATGCGCTCGCTGAGCTTGACGACACCGACTTGCAGGCCGTTCTCACTAACGCGGCGCAGGGCGAAGACGCCGGAGCGCGAGCAGTAGAGTAGGTCCGTGCCTGCCTGCTGGATGGTGTTGTGGCTGGCACAGCCGATGCCGACGTTGGTTTCGGTGTCCAGCTCAATGCGGCTGATGTCCGGGTCCATCTGGAAGACGAACACGCGGTCACTGGCGAAGATGACGAGCTTGTCCTGCTCGAAGGAACTGAGGCCAGTGATCTCGTCTGCCGTGCCGAGTAGGTTACGGATGTCGAGCGTGCCAGCGCGCAAGGCGCTTTCGCTGTTGGGGTCCGTGTCGTCGGCGTGCTTGTCGAGGTTGCCGTCTTCGGAAATCAGGATCTTCGTGCTGCTGGACTTGAGGCCAGCGAAGCAGGCGCGGTCTCGGACTGTGGTGCAGTAGGCGGGCAGTTCGGTGTTGAGGTGCGTACTGGTGCTGGTGCGCCAGCGGTTCCCTGTGTAGATCAGCGGCGGGAGGCCACGGACTGCGAAGACCAGCTCGCGGTTGAAGACCGTTGTGGTGGCAATGACGTTCGCTGGGTAGACCGTCTCGCTCTCGATCCCGGTTTCCGAGATGAAGTGCGTGCCGTCGCCGTGGACTTCGGTGTAGGCGATCTGGTCCTTCGAGAAGAAGGCGATGTGTTTGACGCGACTATTGGCTGTCCGGCGGGTGACACCGGCATCGCGAACGATCTGACCACGCTGGTCGCAGAAGCCATTGTTCAGGTCGACTAGCGCTTGGCCCGTGCCTGTGTCCATGTTCACGACATCGCGGCTGGTGTCGAGGCCCGTGAACTGTTCGTAGGCCACAAAGCGCGATTTGTCTGGGCTGTTGGCGAGGGTCGTCGTCATGTAGTTTTATCAAGGCCAGTGTTTTGGTCGGTGGTGGCGGAGTTGCGGGTCTTGTTGGTGCCGCCGTCCCATGGCCGCATCTGGATCTTCGTGTTGCCTGCCGTCTGGCGCCAGAGTTCTTGGTTCATCGTGCGCGCGAACTTGGGGCCATAGGCGCCGACGCGCTCGGAGCCTTGTTGCTCGGCGTAGTAGAACAGAAGGCCAGCCATCATAATGTTGTCGGGGATGGCAGAGCGGTCGGCGAGGCTGGTGTAGTAGGCCGTAGATTGCAGCGAGGTGCTGGCGTAAGGGTGCATGCGCACGTCGTCGACGACCATGTTGGCAAGTTCGACCATCATCGAAAGCGCTTCGGCCTCAACCGTGCTGGCGCTGAAGTCGCCGTAACGGCGGAAGACCATGCGAGACAAGTCTTCAAGACGGCTGGTGGCGCCGTCTTGCAGGTGTGGGGTCAGGCTATCACTCGTCGACACGGACCACGATCCCACCTTGGAATTCGCGACCGGCTTCAAAGTCTGCCACGCTTGCTTGTGGCACCTTGTAGTAACAAGGACCGGGGATTTGCGGCATGGTCGGGCGCAAGCCCATAATCATCAGACGATTGTCGTAATCCTTCGGGGTCATGTAGCGAACAAAAGCTGGCTTGGGCGCTGGCTTTGGCGCTTCCTTTGCAGGCTTAACGTCACGAAGTACCGTCTCTTTGCTTGCCGCTTTGGCTGTCTTGAGGGCCATTCTCTGTCTCCAAAAAGAAAGGGGGCAGTAAGTTGCCCCCTTTTATGAACTGTCGTTACGGAGTTGGCGTCCGCCTTGTTAGGACGCTGCGCGGCTCGACCAGCCTTCGATCACGGCGTGTACCTTATCTTGGGTCAGTTCAAGACCTGCCTCAGTAAGATATTCCGAGATCCGGGTGTCGGCGCCGGGGGACTGACGATCTTCCAGAAGCTGGGTATCGCGACCCTCAAGGTAGCGGTACACAAGGTACGGGAAGTCGACGACGACCATGGCCGTGTCCATGCCGGGGATTTGGCGGAACTGCGGGTGCAGATGAACCATGAGATCCCCCGCAAAAGTAGAATAACGGGTCAAGTTTACGCCGTATGCGCCTTCTACTTGCGTTGGCTGCCAACGATCCTTGCCGATCTGCTGGAGGTGGTTTGCGACCTTAGCGCCGACGAACGCGATCTTGCTGTTGGAGCCAAACTTGAAGATCGTCTCGGTCAGCAGAAGATCGAATTCTTCCTCAGTCATCTTGGTAGCGTTAGCGTTCACGCCAGCGTTAGCCTGAGAAATGTCGTACTTGTTGGTCAGGGAGTTCATCAGACCGCCGGTGGTGCGCAGTGGCTGAGCAGCAGTGGAGGTGTCTTCGGTCTTGATGCCGAAGAACATCGCACGCTCGATGTCAGACATGTGCATTTTCAGCGCTTTGACGCGGCTCTCATCTTCTTTGTCCCCGGTCCTCAAGTAGGTCGACTGCATGGTGCCAGTGACCGAGAACGAGGTACGGAAGATTTGCAGGAAGTTCGAGACCATGACGGCATCGAAGCTAACGCTGGTTGCGACGTCCGCACCTTCCTGAGCCGCAAAGCCTGCGATGAACAGGTCGTCGTCGTCCAGAATGGTGTGGGTGGTGGAGCCGATGTTACGAGTAACAGTCAGGCCAGTGCCGGTGGTGTCGGCGGTTGCCCGCATTACTTCGCCGGTGCGGCTGTTGACGATGATCGAGCCTGCGATTGCAAACTTGTTTTCGTCGTCAGCATCCACGGTCAGAGAGGTTACGTTGGCGGCAATAGCGCCGCCGGAAGTGTCCATGTTGATCTTCATCCGGCGTTCTGGGAGTTCATCACGGAACAGACGGATTTCGGGGTCGTTGGAACTCTCGGAAGAACCCATAGCAAGCAGCGCATTGAGGGGTGCATTTCCGTTAGGTTCAAGGAGAGAAAACAACTCACGGTAGTTACGTGGACGGAAAGTTTCGTTAAACTGACCGGTGCCGCGCAACCCTTGGATTGGGGTAGACATAGCAAAAAATCCTCAGAAGGGAGGTTATGTAGGAAGGGTGTCAGCTCGCGGAATTACCGTCGCGAGGTAGTACGCATCTGGGGCCGAAGCGCCGCGTATGGGGGTGTTATAAGGTGTACACCCCCATACTGTCAAATTTTAACCAAAACGGCGGGTCATTGCGGCATCCGTCAGCTTGTCCAACGTGGTGGCTGGGGCTGTGTCCGCTGCTTCGGCGGCACCGCTACCGGCGGTGTTGCCCATCGTGCCATTGAAGTTAAAGGCCTGACGGCGCTGGGCCGCTTGGCGCAGGCGCTCCATCTCTGGCTGGTTGCGCATGTTCGCGAAGTCGGACATGGCGCGGTCGGCGAGGGCGGGGTCCACGAAATCGTCGGTCGTGTAGCCGCGCTCGTAGATGTAGGCCAAGAAGTCATTGGCCATCTCAGGGCTTTGGCTGCCCAAGTGCCGCTGAGCTGCCGTGTCGATGTTCTGACCAATGCGCTGCTGCATGAGCTGGGCACGGTCGACGGCTTGCGCTTGGCCAGCCTGACGGGCAGCGTTTGCTACGCCTTGGCTCTGGGCTAAGAGCTGCTGCATCATCTGCTGCATTTGGGCAAGCTGCTGGCTGGTGGCGTCTTTGTTGGCCACAAGTTCGCGATAGCCCGGTGGGAGTTGTACGGCGTTTTGCTCCTCGTACTGGCTGAGCATGTCGCCGCTGACGATCTCGTTTGGCGCTTCGCGCGTATCACCCTGTTGGGTGGCGTTCGGCTCGTTTGATTGTTGGCCCATGGTCGGGTTGTGTTGCTTGGCCTTGAGAGCGGCGATGATTTCGTTGTTCATAGCGTCGGCGTCGATGCCCGTGCGCTCCATCAGTTGGCTGACGGTGTCGATGACCGGCTTCATTTGGCTGTGCTTGAAGTTGAGGTCACGGTAACGCTCGAAGGTGCCAGCGATCTGCTTGTCAGTTAGCTCGCGCTCGCTGTCGCCGATCTTGATCTTGTAGAGGGCAGACAGCTCTTCGTTGCTAACCGGCTCTGCTGCTGGCTCGGTGATCTTGTCACCTTCGGTTTCTGGCGCTGCTGCCTTTTCGGTGGCTTCGCGCTTGTCGGTGGGGGTTTCTTGCTTAGGAGCGAGGCCTTGGGCTTCGTTCACGCGGTCGATTAAGGTGTCAGCCATGGTTTATTCTCCAGCCTTGGCGGGGTTCGCATGCGCTTCCATTGGAAGTTCGTTGGTCAGTTGCGCAATGCGACGTTGGGGGAGGTCGATGACCATCGCGGCGGCATCTACGCGGCCACGTCTCCAATGGAGTTCTTCGTTGCTGATGTCCGGGGTTTGACCCAGATTAACGACAGCGGTGTACATCTCTCGCTTCATCACCGTGACGAGGTCTAGCCAGCCGGGGTGCTTGGCCAGATCTTCGAGAGCCTTGAGTTTGTTTCGGATGTCGCGTTCGCTCACATCGCACCTTTCTTGTCTAGGCCAAGCAGGCTCCGGTAGTCGTAAACCGGGCAGTCGCGCAGGGCGACCTCACTGTGGCCATGGAACGTGATGTTGCCTTCGTAGGCTTGGTTGATCTCATCACAGAAGCGCTTGAGGGCACGGAGCTGGATCTTGCCGAAGTCGTCCTTGCCGTGACCGCCGCCGTGCAGGGCGATAGCGATGCTGCCCTTGTTGTGGCCCTTCTGGGCTGCGGGAATGCGCTCGATGTCTCGGCCAACGCTGATGCTGCCGTCTCGATGTATCATGTAGTGATACCCCACGTCGGACCAGCCACGGCCCTCGACATGCCACTTGCGCACGACCTCGATGTCATCGTGATGGGGGTAGGAGCTGGCGGTGCAGTGCAAGAAGACGCGGCTGACGTAGCGGGTCGGCTTGACGAACACGCTAGGTGATGGCGAGGCCGCCTGCGAGAGCGAAGCCAATGAACTGAGCAATGACTGCACCAATGACCACCATGATAACTTTATTGGCATTTGCGTTCAGGCGCTCCTGCGCGGTTTTGATGTAGCCGAGGTCTTGCTTCATCACGGCCAGCTCGATTGTAACGGTGCGGATGTCGTCGTGGTCGGAGCGCAGCTCGTCTACGTCCTTGCGTAGCTCGGCTACTGTGATCTCGATGCTCGTCAGCCGACTTTCGACGTCCATGGGGTAGGCTCCGTTAAGGGGTATGCCGGATTGTAGGGGCGCGGTTTTTAAGTGTCGTCCGGGTTAGGCGATTGTGATGACAATGGCGCCGCCGTTGCCAGCGTAACCGCCGCCGCTGTAGGCTAGACCCACCGCAGAAGAGGGTCTGAGGGCGTGGCCGCTTTCAGCAGGCGTCGTATTGTCGTTGTTCTGGCCAACGAGCTGCCCCGCAGTCGTGTAAGTTGTGCTGCGATAGCCAGAACCGCCGCCACCACCGCCTGCGCTTGATCCATCGTTTCCGCCCCCGCCGCCGTAGTAGCCTCCGCCGCCGCCGCCTCCAGAGCCGTAGGCGGTACTTAGTGACTGGCCATCACCGCCGCCCCCTCGACCGCTGGCGCCGTTGCCCGCGCCACTGATACCTGAACCGCCAGTGCTCTGGGTTCCGCCACCCCCTAAATTACTAAGGCCATTGCTTCCGGGGTAGCCTGCGCTGCCCCCGCCTGTGCCGCCGTCTTCGTAGCTCGCGCTAATGCCGCTGCCGCCTCCGCCACCGCCTGCAATTAAGATGGGGGTGCTTGTTCCAGTTCCGAGGAACAGACCGCTACAGCCGCCACCCCCACCGCCTTGACGGGTCGGGAAACTGCCGTCTCTGGTTCCAGAGCCGCCGTATCCATACGAACTGCCGTTGTTGCCGGGGCTGGTGTGTCCCCCAGCTCCGCCACCGCCGTAGCCCCCATCCATGGTGTTGTTTGCGCCGAAGGTGTTGCTATGACCACAGCCCCCGCCAGCAACCAGTAGCCGGTATTGGGTGCCAGCCTGCAAGGTCAGTCTGCCCCGCGCAAAACCTGCCCCGCCGCCGCCGCCAACGCCACCGGCACCGGCGCCGCCCCACATGTAGACCCAAACGTCGATGGCGCCGGGGGCTGTGAGCGTAATCAGGCTGCCCGTGCGGGCACCTTGTCGGTCGGTGCCATTGCCAACGACGTAGTTGGAACTGGTCAGGTAGTGGTTGACGCCGTTAACAACGATGATCTCGTCGTCACTCAAGTCGTTTGTCACAGTGACAGCAAGGTCGAGATCGGACTGACCCGCTGGGTTCGTGGCGCGAATGGTCACGTCATAGATGTTGTTCGTGCCGCTGTCCGTGGGCGCTTCGTAGTCGGGAGCGGTGATAAAGCTCAGTGTGCTGCCAGAGATCGTGAACTTGGCTGCATCGGCGCCACCCACGATGCTGTATTGGGTAACGTAGCCAGCATTGAGCGTGGTGACCGTCGTATTGTTCTCTTGCATGCTGACAAATTGGCTCGTCACCCAGTAGGGCGGCATGAAGACGGACGTGCTGAAGGGCGCGTTGAAGATTGGCATTGTCAGACCGTCGCGGTGCTGATCGCTGAGATGACGAGGGTGGCAGTGTTAGGCGAGCTGCCTGTCTCCAAGACGAAGCCGCTGTAGACCAAGATGTTGCCTGAGTTGCCGCCGGGTTGGAGCAGTGTGCCGTCTGGCGCCTTTACAGTGAGGGTGTAGTTCGCGTCGTTTTGCAGGGTGGCTTGGGTCTCCGTGCCATCCTCCTTCACCGCGATGGTGAAGGGCTGCATCGTGGCTGCGAGGTGCGCGTTCTGTATGGTGAGCGTGTTGCCCCCAGCCAAGTCCCAGACGTGGTTGTTGCTGGCGGTGAGGTCGAAGGACGTCCCGCTGGTCGAGTTCCCGACTGCAACGCCGCTAAGGGTGAGGTCGTTAATCGTGGCGTCTAAGCCGCCCACGAAGTTGGCGATGTTGCTGGGCGTCGCGTTGAGGTCGTTGGCCACCGTGGTGATGGCGCTGGTCGCCGCTAGCAGGTCAGTGCCAACGGCGTTGACGTTCGCTATGTTGTCAGCGGTTTGAGTGATCTTGCTGCTCGCGCCAAGGTCAAGATCATCGGCGATGATCGTTACGTCGAGGCCAGCACCAATCTGGCCGGAGACTGTGTTGACGGCGGCGATGGCGCCGCCAACCGTGTTGACGTCCGCGATGTTGTCGGCGGTTTGCGTGATCTTCGAGCTAGCCCCAAGATCTAGGTCGTCTGCTACGACGGTGACGTCACCTGTTGGAGTGAGCTGGGCGGCCACAGTGTTGACGTTTGCGATTGAGCCAGCGGTTGTGTTGACGTTCGCGATGTTTGTGTTGACCGCCGCAATCTTCGAGCTGCCACCAAGGTTGAGATCGTCGGCTACGACCGTGACCGCTTGGTTGGTCCCAAGGTTGTCGCTGACCGTCTCGATCTTGCTGGGCGTGGCTTGGAGGTCCGTCGAGACAGCGATGAAGCCTGCGTCTTGGAGGACGTCGTCTCGGGCGTCTCGCACGTCTTGGAGGATGCCAGCCGAGTTGGTGGTGATGAGCTGGGTGCTGGCGCTGCCGGTGAAGTCGCCGACTGCGCTGAAGGCGCCCAAGTCGGCCTTAACGATGTAAAGGTCGAGGTTCGTGCCATCGTCTACCGTGACGAGGTCGAGCGCATTGTAAGCCGTGCCGGTGGCGAAGGTGCCCCGGTCGTTGAAAAAGCCAATCAGGTCTTGGAAGGCGGCGTTGTCGTCGGTGCGATACTGGAGCTTGGTCTGGCCGCCGGTCTGGTCGATGCGGAACTCGGGCAAAATGTCTTCGGGCGCGAAGTTGCCGCTCGCGTCGAACAGGTCGCCCATCAGTTGGGCGAGCGTGCGGTTCCCGATCTCAGCGTTTTCGAGGTAGGTGTCGATGCTGTGGCTGCCTGTCTTGGCAGACTTGAAGACGATTTGTTCGAGGCGGGGACGGGTCTGGGCCATGGTAATCTCGCACTGGTGTGGTGCGAGATTACTGAGACGTGGGGACAGTGTCGTCCGCGTTAGGCGGTAAGCTTCTTGCTGGCGGTGATGCGGCCCCAAAGGCCAACGACAGCGGCTGCTACAGTGATGACCTCAAGGATCATAGAGCTGATCTGGTCCTCGAACGGGCCGAGGTCGATGCCGGTGCCGCGAAGGGCGACGCTGAGCAGCATAATCAGGGTGGCCCATACTGTTTTCGAGGCCCACCATGCTTTCGTGTCGGTCATGTTTTTCTTCCTAAGTTGTCAGGAAACACGACCGTAGAAGGGCCGGGTGGGGCTGTCGTCCGCGTTAGAGCTTGCTTTGATAGTGTTCCGCTAGTGACAGCACGCCGGTCGTGGGGATGGTGTCAGCGCCGGGTATCTCTTCCGCGAAGGCCATGTAGATGTAGGTGTTGCCCGTATAGTTCAGGCCCGCATTCCCGCCCCGAAGAGTGAACCCGCTGTCGTTAAAATCAACGATCGCGTAAGCGTTGCTGTCCTCCAGTGCGAAAGAATTGGCTCGCAGACGTGTTGTGGTGCTGTTGTCAGGGTCTCTGGCGTTGTCAACGATGATCCAATCATCAGCACTGGTAGCGCGTTTAAACATGATGAACGCAGGGCGGAACCCGAGTGCGATGTAGTTATTTTCAGAGGCGCTGGTCGTGCTAGAGGCTGACCCGCTGTAGCTGCCTATCTTGGAGAAGCCGGGAACCGAGTGGAAGCAGTAGGCTATATGGGCAGTAGCACGATTTACCTCATCTCTATCACCTAATGTAATAACTGAAGATGATGGAGTGGTACTGTCCCACATATTTAATGATGTATTTACACCAGCAGTTGACTCTAGGAACAGTACAGCATTTCCTCCTCCTAAACCACTATGATAAACTGCCCAGTTATCAGTAGTATCTGTATCTTTAACAATAATCATGTCAGGAGCAGAACCTAAACCGTGACCAACTGTTGCTCCAGCCGTCTCATTTCCCGTGTATTCAACAACCGAGAACCCTGCCGCAGTGTTGGCGCTCACGGTGCTGGTGATCGAGCCGGTCGGGTTGGAGACGCCTGCGCCACCTGCCTTAAGGCACCATGCAACGTAGTCCTTGCCCGATGTGTTAGTGCGCTGAAGGGCACCAATAGTGAAACCATCCGCGTCAAACGATTTTAAACTGTTCGCGTTGGTTTCTTCTGGGTCGGTGTTATCGGTTTGAAGGTACTTAGTAGCGCCGCGCACCGCGTCAAAGACCATGTGGTTTGAGCCAGTGTCTACGTTGTCGTCCCGGTTCTTAAGCCAAACAAGGCCCGGTTCAAAACCTACGCCCGTTATGCCTCGATTTGTGCCGTTGTCGCCCGCCCATGTCACAGCCTTGAACGCCGGAGTACCCGCCCCGGCTTCCACCAGTGACCGCCCGGTCATGCCGCCCCAGCGCCGTGTGGGTCGTGTGGTGGGGGGGGAGGTGGTGTAGAGACCCACGAAACCCGAAGGCGGCTGGTGGTAGAACTCGCCGTTGCCGTCAGCGTCGGTGTATGGGGTTGTCAGTGCCGATTTTTGTCCAGCAAAGGTGTGGTCTTGACCAAAGTTGAGGATGGCTTGGGTTTTACGAGTGGAACTGGCCGAGAAATGACCGATAAATGGGATGTAGGTTTTCCCAGAAGTCAAAGTCCCATAGCTACTCGCTGCCGTCCCTGTCCCGGGATCACCATCTACCCAAGTACCGTCCACGGAGAACCATATTTCTCGGGTGTCAGCGTCAAACGCCACACCAAATACGTCGTTCGCAGACGTTGCTTGAAGCGTTGACGTTGCGGCAGCGGTATCGATCAGCACCCGCCCATCAAACAGAAGCATCCCGCCGACATCGTCGTCAAGCGGGTTATTCGAAGTTTCCGTTAACTGCTCAATGTCGGTATATGTCCAGCCAACAATCCCATGCTTTGAGTTGTTCGTTGAGCCGTCGTAAAGGCACTCGAAGTACCATTTACCTGTCGTCTTAGACAAGGTAGCTGCAACGTAGTTCTCTTTGTTTGGCGGGCAGTAATATTTTAGGTTGCCTTCCGAAAGAACTTCACCAGTTAAGCCTCCTCTAAAGTCGGGGTCCAACGTAGCAAACCGCAGGTTCGGACTGTCAATCAACTGGTCGTGGGTCGCAATGCCCGTCACGGAGAAGTTGTTGGCAGGGTTGTTGCCCGACACATCGGTGCCTAGAGCCGACGCTGTGTTGTTGTCGGCAAAATCCAGATAAAAACCGTTGTTGCCGTAGGTAAGACCAGTCACTTCTTTGGGATACCAGACCCCGCCCACCAACTCGCCGAATTCAGTTGGGTCATATGTTGTACCGTCGATGAAGTGGACTTCGGCTAGTTGGCCGTTGAAATAATTCTGCGCAGCATGACCATCTCTGCCAATATGGAGGTCATAGCCGGAAGCGTTGATATAGGGCCAACTTGCACCAGAGCTGTTAGTTGGAGGTTCAATCGCCGGAACTTGGCCGTTTATATAAACCGAAATTGGATCCGTTGAAACGACAATGTGCGTCCATCCATCCGCGACGGTTACCGTATCTGTGGTGTATACTCTGCGGTACCAAACACCATTTTGACGGTTTCTAATTCTTAAAGTATCATTATTAGCAATCGCAATCTGGTTGTAATTGCTTGAATTGGATCCTGCTGCCAGTAACATTTGTTCGGGCGTACCCGATCCGCCGCTATTCGCCGATCTTTTAACCCAACAAGAAAACGTCCAAGTGTTGCTGCTCGTCGGCGTCCCCTGAGGAAACTTCATGTAATCCGCCGACCCGTCCAGCCGCAGCGAGTGGTCAATCGCGTAGCCCGCCCCGTCACCGCCGAGTGACCCGAGGTTTGACACGCCGGGACGCGGTGCACTGCTGACCAACGGGCTGGCCCCGATGATGCCGCCGATGTATTGGTTCTTGCGTGTCATGGGTTAGGTGTCCGAGCTGCTGACGATTTCCTCGTAGGACACAAGCACGTTCACGTCAGCGCCCGTGCAGAAACAGTCGATGGCCTCTCCCGCATTGACGTAAACAGGGCCACTGAGAACGTCCAAAGACGCGCCGACAGGAATGGTCACAGCGTTGACGAAAATGACCTCGTCACTGGCATTGGAGGTGTCGGGGTCAAACTCTAAGCTGACAACTGCGTCAGCCGAGCCGACGTTGGCCACAATCAACGTGTTTATCTTGCGCGTGGTGTACGTGTACGGCGTAGACACTGTTTGGTTAGCCACACCAGTGACTACAGCAAGACCGCTGCCAGTGGCATTGTAGGTCGCAGTAGGCACTTCCTTTGCTTCCGATGCGCCTTGCAGGTTGTTGACTAACGTGATGTTTGGCATGGGTCTATCCTTAGAAAACGATGCTCATGGCGATGGCGAAGCCCGTGCTTGCGCCCGTCGATGGCGTGGAGAACTCAAGTTCTGCCGTTGTAACGCCTGTTTGCCCATCGACCGATGGAGCAGCCTTGACGGACAAGACCTGACCTACCGATGCCGGGGCTGTCCGGGGCAACCGCAGGACCGTGTTGTCGCCGCTGGCGTCGTGAACCGGGCCTTCGAGAATGACGTAGTGGTTGTTGTTCCAGCAGTTGTACTGGATCGCGCCTGCGGCTGCCGAGCCGTCACCGTTCGCCAAGAAATCCTGAGAGGCCACTTGGTTCGCGCCGAAGTCGGCGGCTGCATTCGTAAACGCAATGTTCTGGCTGGAAAGGTCGAGGAAAGCGCCGCCGTCGTTGCCGCTGGCCGAGACGCTGTTGTTGGCGTCGGCGCTGACAATAATCGAGCCACGGAGGTCGTCTTGGCTGGCAAGGTCAATCTTAGTGGCGTTGGCCCAAGTGTTGGTCGTGGTGTTGACCGCCGTTACCTGCCAACGCCGCCAGCCATTGCTGCCAACCGTGCTGTCGGATTGAACGTGAACGATGTCGCCGACGCTTAGGTTGGTGAGCGCGTCTCGGGCCGTGTTGTCCGCAACCACAATCGGATCTGGGAGGCCAGCGATCTGGTCAGCCAAGGCCTTGCCTTGACTGGCCGCCAAGACGTCCGTGTTGCTGGTGCTGCTCAAGTTGGCAACAGGCTGGCTCATCTCGAATTGCGTGCCTGCGCCGTTGGCGCGCAGGAAACCGCCACTTACGGTTGGCGACGGGATGTCAGCGCCGATTTCGGCGAAGCTGGCGGCCTCGTAGCCGCCGCTGCCTGAGTTGAGTGAGCCGTTCCACTTGAGGCCATCGCCGTCGGTGATGGGGTCCGTCACGTCAAGGTCGGAAAGCTGGGTGACGTTGCTGCCCGAGCTGACAGCGGTCGGCACCCACTTGGTGGAGGCGTGGTCGTAGTTCAGGCTGTAGCCGTCTTCGGAAGACGTCAGCGTGCCAAGGTTCGTGTCCGTCAGGCCATCGAGCGAGACGGTGTCGTTCAGCACACTGTCCATCAAGTTGCGCAGCGAGGGGCTGGCATTGATTTCAGTGGCGACGTCTTGCACGTCCTGCATGTTGGTGGCCACCGCGTTGATGTTCGTCGCGTTGGAGGCGACGGACGTCAGGTCGGTTAGCGTTGGCCCCTTGGCGCTCTTTCCGAAGTCAGTCATCAGGCATCCCTTTCAATGACGTCAATATGAACCGTCACCGAGTTGTTGGCGTCCGCCTTGAGGTGGATCTCGTCGCCTTGGTTGAGGACCATCGTGGTGCCGCCGGGAGCCAAGTCGCGGCCCGCCTTGCCTTGGATCGTGTCGTCTTGCTGGAGGACGTACTCGTTGTTGGCGCTGTCGATGATCTTGATGCTGTAGACGCGGTCGGTGTTGTTCGTGTCCGTGTTCACCACGCGAAGGCCAGTGAGGAGGGTGGACTTGTGTGTGGCTGGGCTGGTGGTCGGGCTGGTGCCGGGGGCCAAGTAAACTTGGCCAAAAGTGGTGCCGGAGTTTGTGGCGCGGACTGCTTTTAGTGTGGAGGCCATGGGTCTAACTCAACAATAGTGGGCCGACGACCAAGATGTCGTCGAGGTCGGTGGCGATTGCTTTGTTGACCAGCGTGCCGTTGTTCACGGCAGTGGCCGTGTCCTGAATGGCGCTGATGTTGCTGGCCAAGGTCTGGACGTTGTTCGTGGGGCTGATCTCACCGGCGAGCGCAGCGAGGTTGGCGGAGCTGAGCTGGCCAACGGTGCTGATGTCGTTCAGAGCTGTTGTGTCGCCGAGATTGTCGATTTCTGTCCGCAGGTTGTACAGCGCGTCGATCTCTGTCGTGCGGTCGCCAAGCGCGTCTAGCTCCGTTGTGATAGCGGCAAGGGCCTGAAGGTCTGCGAGGATGTTGTGCAGCTCGACCAGCTTGTTGACCATGGCCGTCGTGCCAAGGTTGTCGATGTAGTCGGCAGTGGTGTCTTGCGGGCTGTTGGTGCTGCTGGTGTCAGTCTGGTTCAGACGGTCGATGGCGGCACTGGTGGTCGCGTCACCAAGAGCGTCGATGGCGTTTGCGCGGGCCGTGCTGGCGCCAAGCGTGTCGATTGCTGCGGCGCGGCTGGCGCTGTTGCCCAAGATGTCGATGGCTGCGGCTGTGACGGTCGAGCCAAGGTTCCCGATCTCAGTGGCGATGTTCCGCAGGTTGGTCAGGCCCGTGACGGCGTTGGCGTCGTTGCCCAGTGTGTTAAGGCCCGTGATCGCGTTGCTGGTATTGTTGGCAGCGTAGCTGTCCCCGAAGGCTTCAAGCGCCGTCCGGTTGGCTGCGGGGTTGGCAAGGTTCTGAATGTCGGTCAAACGGGCGACGAGATTGGTGAAGTCGGGGTTGTTGATGGTCGCATCTTCGGCGTCGTCTCGGGCCGCCTCCGCGTCGAGGACGGCTTGGTCGAGCGCTGCGGTGGACAGCGTAGCAGCATCAAAGATCTCAACGACATCACCGGCTGTCTCGCCAGCGTCAAACTGGCTCTGGCTCTGGTACTGGATCTCGGTGTTGCTGATGTACAGCTTGCTACCCACCGTGAAGATCGACTGACTGGGGTAGGCTGTGGCCATCGGGAAGCTGGTGATCGCGTCGCGACCGACGATGACGCGGAAGTCGAGGTCTTGCCAGCCGGTGTTGGCGTCCGTGAACGTGCCAACGCGGAACTGAAGAATGCCGTTGTTCGTGCGGAAGGCGAAGATGTCAGAGCGGAACGTGCCGTTGGCGCTCGCGTCAAACAAATCGGACAGCAGCGAGGCTATCGTGCGGCTGCCGATTTCAGCGCTCTCCAAGTAGGTGTCAATGTTGTGACTGCCCGTCTTGGAGCTGGTGAACCGTATCTGTTCTAAGCGTGGGCGCGTTGGCGTCGCTGGCATCGTTTACTTCCTGCTTTTCGTGCCGGAGCACTTCCACCGCTTGCGGCTTAGGCGGAGAGGCGAGTTGGGGTCTTTCGCAGCCTTTGGGTGGCGCTTCATCTGGCCAGCGGATCGACTGCAATAGCTGTCTCCTTTCTTGCTGCCCGGACGCACGCGAGGGCCACCATCCTTGGCTTTCCCGGCTTGGCCGTAGGAGACCTTCTTGCCAGAGGCCGTGATCTTAACCTTGGCCTTGCCCTTAGCTGGTTTGCGGCTGGGCATCGCTACTTCTTTTTGCTCGGCTTGGGCTTGATCTGCTTGGCAGGAGACTTGCCCATGAACGGCTTGAACTTCTCGTTGCCGGAAGCCTTCTTTCCTTTTTTGTGCATCTACTTCTTCCTTGTCTTCTTCTTGCCCGAAGGCGTGGTGGACCAGCTAATGCGCTTGCTGGAGGTTTTCTTGGCGGCGTTGCTCTTCTTCTCTGAGCTGGACATCTTTGCAGCGACAGCCTTGGGCCGACATGCAGGGTAGCTTTTTCGCTTCTCGCCCTTCTGTCGCCCACAGGGCTTTCCGGTTTTGACATCGACCCACTTCTCTCGGTGCCATTTTCGGAGGCCTCCGCTGTAAGCCATTACTTCTTGCTCTTTGACTTCCAGCCGCCGCCCATGGCCTTGTAGCGCTTGGCTGCGTAGCTGTTGCTGTAAGCGGAAGGATGTACCTTGTACTTACGCTTGGCTTCGGCCTGCGCTTTGGCCCATTTGCTGGGGCTGGTGGGGACTGGTTTGCTGGCCATGACTACTTTTTCTTCTTGCCGTAGCTGACCTTCTTGCCGGACTTCTTGGCGGCGGCTTTCGCCTTCTTCATTCCAGCGGCGGTGTAGGCGTACTTCTTTCCGTTAACCATTGGCATTTGGCTGCTCCTTACAAGCTGAGTTTGCGGGCCAGACGGGTGATCTGGGCGCGCGTCAGGGTGGCGGGGTCCACGTCCAGCTTTTTGTCGACGTCGGCTTTGAGTTGAGCCATCTCGCGGGTCATCTTCTCAATGGCGTCCTGCGTGGCGATGACGTGCTGCTGAACCAAATGCTTGAGGTCCGACTGCTCCTTTCGGATGGCAGCCAAAGCCTCAATGATGGCCTCGCGTGTGGGAACGTCCGCACGGCGCAAATAAGCGTTCAGCTTTTTGTTGTACTGAGGGTCTAAGTGGCTCATCGGCGGGCCTCACTCATTGGGATTAGGTTGCCGCGCTCGACTTGGCGCTGGACGTCTTCGTTGGGCATCGTCTTGCCAGTGGCGCCACGGTCTGCTTGGGCCATGGCCATTTGCTGGCTGGGGGACATGCCTTGTGCTCGGGCTTCCTCGCTGATGCGGAAACGGTCGAGGTCGCTGATGCCCATCGAACGGATGGCCTCTTCGGCGATCTGGCCGACGTCGTACTCCATCTGAAGGCCGGTCTGGTTCATGACTTGGATCATCGACATCCAAGTCTCGGCGTTTCTGGTGGGTTCGAGTGGGAGTGTGCCGTCAATCACCAAGTAGTCGATGTCGCCCGTGACCATCTGGCTGTCGAAGTCCAGATAGCCGTCTTGGGTCAAGCTCGCGAGCTGCTGCGGCATGGACGTGGGGTCCATGCGGATGCTGCCCTTGGCCTCAAGGCTGTCCTGAATGTTGGCCACCATCATGCGCACCATCGGGCGTAGGGTTGTGGCACTGGCGAGACGCGCTAGGACGCCGAGCCTTTGGCTCCCAAGCTGGGTGAGCCTCTGGATTTCGGTCGCGGTACGGACGTCTGGTGTAGGTACGCCTTGCTGTGCATCGGAAGCGGCGCTTACGCGCTGCTTGAGTTCGTTGAGGTTGCTGATGTCGCCGAGGTGGCTTCGTGTGACGTCGGGAACCTGCGCGATAAATATGCCATCTCCGGGGTTGTTGCCGGGGAGCGTGCG